>Ga0065711_1000693_pt1 | contig 94676 bp, 44 predicted proteins | sample Hoacrofraction12_FD_59098 | JGI IMG/M metagenome (GOLD analysis project Ga0065711, IMG submission 59098) | Hoatzin crop microbial communities from Cojedes, Venezuela - Epithelial fraction 12 v2 (version 2) | ecosystem: Host-associated > Birds > Digestive system > Esophagus > Crop | place...
GTCTCCCATAACATCCTCCTAGGGAAGCTCAGGAAGTGTGGGCTGGATGAGTGGTCGGTGAGGTGGATTGAGAACTGGCTGAATGGCAGAACTCAGAGGGTTGTCATCAGCGGCACTGAGTCTAGTTGGAGACCGGTAACTAGTGATGTCCCCCAAGGGTCAGTACTTGGCCCAGTGTTGTTTAACTTCTTCATCAATGACCTGGATGAAGAGTTAGAGTGTACCCTCAGCAAGTTTACTGATGACAAAAAACTGGGAGGAGTGGTAGATACACCAGAAGGCTGTGCTGCCATTCAGCGAGACCTGGACAGGCTAGAGAGTTGGGCAGAGAGGAACCTGATGAGGTTCAACAAGGGCAAGTGCAAGGTCCTGCACCTGGGGAGGAACAACCCCATGCAGCACTACAGGCTTGGGGCTGACCTGCTGGAGTGCAGCTCTATGGAGAGGGACCTGGGAGTGCTGGTGGATGACAAGTTGACCATGAGCCAGCAGTGTGCCCTGGTTGCCAAGAAGGCCAATGGCATCCTGGGGTGCATTAGGAGGAGTGTGGCCAGCGGGTCGAGGGAGGTTCTTCTCCCCCTCTACTCTGCCCTGGTGAGGCCTCATCTGGAGTACTGTGTCCAGTTCTGGGCTCCCCAGTTCAAGAAAGATGAGGAGCTACTGGAGAGAGTCCAGCGAAGGGCTACGAGGATGATGAGAGGTCTGGAGCTTTTCTACTACGAGGAAGGGCTGAGGGACCTGGGGTTGTTTAGCCTGAAGAAGAGAAGGCTGCGAGGGGACCTTATAAATGCCTATAAATATCTGAAGGGTGGGTGTCAGGAGGATGGGGCCAGACTCTTTTCAGTGGTGCCCAGCCACAGGACAAGGGGCAATGGGCACAAACTGAATCACAGGAAGTTCCGTCTGAACATGAGGAAGAGCTTCTTTACTTTGAGGGTGATGGAGCAGTGGGACAGGTTGCCCAGAGAGGTTGTGGATTCTCCTTCTCTGGAGATATTCAAGTTCCGTCTGGAGAAGGTCCTGTGCAGCCTGCTGTAGGTGACCCTGCTTCTGCAGGAGGGTTGGACTAGATGACCCACAGAGGTCCCTTCCAACCCCTAACTTCTGTGATTTTCATGGAAGAAAACGTTCTTAATACTACAGCCCCATGCAGGAGGAGTCTGACAGTGAAAGAGAGATAGGAAGGACTGGATCATTTGAATGTTTCTAAGGTAAAATGCAAATAATTTGATCATCATTTGAGGAGAAATACGAGATTCTGTAGGAATTAATTAGAATCCTTTTAACAGTTTTGCCCTTCTGCAAGTGTGGACGAAAGGAATTTGACCTGTTTTTTAATATGATAGCTACAACTTGATGATACTGCCTTCATTTCTCTTAGTTTGTGAGGCATGATAAAATAAGATGGGTTCCAAGCAGTGGGATAATTCTATTTTCTTCACAGTATATGAGAAGAGAAAGGCTGCCATGTGTTGATGAGATCATCACTTTAATAGCAGCCATTTATCTCAGAATGCTCTCTGGAGGTAAACAGAGCGATCACTTTCAAAGTTAAAAGCATAATTCAGCCTGGCTGTTCTCTTAATCCTGTTCTTATTAAGGTGGCTTGGTTCAGCTGATCTTTTTAAATGGTGAAGAATGCAGCAGACTATTTTTTCAAGAATGCCCTTTATACTTGTTTTAGCTTGGATTCAATAGCAAATGCAAAAAGAGAAAATCACTTTTTAAGCAAAAGGCTGATCAGGCTGGGTCGAAATACACTGAAAAAGAGCATTCTTTATGTTGCACTTGGGAAATGCTGGCAAAAACTTATTTTGCAAATGACAAAAAAAATCGTAAGTTCTGATCAGGAACGACACAGATCACTGCAGTCAGTTTTGATGCTAGAAATAGTGCTGCTTTATACATGGAGTAAACTGGTTGCTAAGGAATAGGTAGTGTGAGCCTTTTCACATTGAAGCATAGACTAATACCTCTGGGAGATTCTTATTAGAAGCTGTTTATAGATTAATTGAAATGAATTCAGAGATAAAATTATTAGAAAATGGGAATATCTGCAAACTCGAGAACAAGGTGGTCTTACAAGAACTGAATCTAACAGTCTGTCTGATGGAAGCACTGATAAAATTTTTCTACAGCTGTTTTGGTTGCTGATAGAAGGGAAACTCATGCTTTCGCATCCATACATACAGTTTTGTACTTACGAGGGTGGATGCTTAATACTCCAGTTTTTGTTTCTCTTCCCAGTGAGATTTCATACTTTCCTCTAGTGTAGCAGCAAGGAGCCCATCTTGTTTCATTCTCTTCCAAGTAAAGAACAGAGCTTGCGTTCCCTTTCTTTTCCCTTTTCTGGGTACTCGGTTTATCCAGAGCAGGATCTTAGAATGAGAATCGTGGTGCATTGCTGTGAGTTTTGTGGATGTGGATATTTAGGTGTTGACTCGTAAGTACGCTTTCACTGAGTTCACAGAACCAAAGAAGAGTACACTAGTCCTTTCAGTACTAAATTAAAGAGCTTGTCTCTTCAGATGTGTGTATCAAAAAATATCTCTGAGACATTTTCCCATAAAGAAAACACTTTCACAGTCAGGTAGGATTGTAATTGCTTGTCCATAATTCAGAGAGAGTTTCTAATGTGTCCATCAAAACATTCACCTGGCAGCAGTTCAGGTCATCTTATATACATTTTCACAAATTGTAGCTGTAAATGTTGCAAACAAGACAGTCTTTCTCAGAAAACTTTCAATGAATTAGTCATCCATTTGTAGATTATTTCCGTAATTATTTATTCCCTAATGTCCTTCTTCTTAATGTATAGCTCTAGAAGTTGGAACTGTTGAAGTTTCTCCTCTAAAATAAAACCACTATTTAAAGAAAGAAAAAAAATTCCTTGTATATAACTGGCTACTAATCACAGACATTTCTTTTAACTTTTCACATTTACTTGACTTGAGTTACTGAGTTTAATAATAGTCAAGAAGCAAGTATAGACATGAAAAAAAAGAGAAATAGTTAACATTGAGGCAAAATGTATTGATTTAATTAAATTTCTGTCATATGCCCCAGAAAGAAATGTCAAATTAAAGCCAGTTATATTGGTTAGATATTTCAGATCTGACACAAATGAAGTCTTTATTAATTCCTTGATCCCTAATTGTTTTATTTGCATCACAGCACACCGTAGTTCTTTGATGTGGTTCTGCTCTCGCTCCCATTGCAATTACTTAGGGCTTGGGCACAGGAGAGAGGAATTCAAGCCTATCACCTTAATTGCTTAGTTACTTGTAATATCCATATATTACCTGCGGGATTTATTTGATGACCACTGCTACTGCTGTCATCTGAAGACCCAGCTCACAATCTCTTTTATCTTGTGGCACATCTTGAAGGCTAGGACATGCTCTTATGCCCAGTGTATATATGAAGAACTGGGCACAGATAAAGAGGTTTGTCAAAAAGGCATGAGGGAAGTCTTTGATGGAACAGATAATTACTCCATTGCTTGCTATCTGAGGCTACCTCTGAGAACTTGAAGGAGCAGAATAAAAGCCCTGACTCCTTAGCTGGAGGCCTTCGTTCTTGCCCTATGTGGTTGTAACTCCATCTCTGCCTTATTTGTCTCATCTCTTTACCCGTGACTCCCTTCAGAGGAGTCAATTTTCCTTCGTTTCTATATCTTTTGGGTTTTTTCATTTTGACTTTTTTTTGTTTTCCTGCCTTCCTTGTACACCCAACTCAATCATATTCTCCTTCCTTCTTTTAGAATGTCATGTTTTTCTGGAAAGAAAAAAATTAAAAGAATATAGTTTAATTGAGCTATTCCTGCCCTGCTGGAGTTATGCAAATATGCTGTTATTTAATTTGAAGAAACTAGAAATGTGTGCATCATGTAGCATTGTTGTTTCATCTCTTGACTTCAGATCCACAAAGCCACTAATGTTTCATAACTTCTCTCCAGTACTTATTGTGGAGATTTGGAGTGTAAAGTAAGCAGTTTTGCTAAAAGAAAAAAAAAAATCTGTGTTTTTTAATGATTTTGAGCAAAATCTAAAAATTACACAATTTTGTGTGCAGAAAAATTCTTAAACTCCTAGGTTATTCAGAAGATTTAATTTTGGTAAAATAGGTTGCTTTTTTGTTTGTGGGGTTTTCTACCAGTTTTACTGTAAGCTTGTATATTATACGGTTAGCAAAGGAGCATCTGAAAATGTAGCATAACTACTATGTGTTGAAGAAATATATACAATTAATGATTTCAAACAAACAAAAAAAACCCCCACTTCAAATTAAGAACATAAATATTTTATTTTAAAATCTGAAATATGATGATTCAAAAAGGCTCTTGTTTTCTTCCTAAATTATTTTTTGGCTAAACTGACATTTTATTGCAATTGGACTAGAAAATTTATTTCACATGTTGAAATGACCAACAGAATGAATACGAATGAAAAATGTCATGCCCACTTTATATGGCCAGCATTGGGAATCCAAACAGTTAATACAAGACAGAAGATGAACTAAAGCAATTTAGCTACCAGAACAAAATCTATATTGAGGAAGATGAACTCCCTCCGACAGATGAGGGAAGACAGTTAAGGACAAGTGTGTTTCTGCTGAAGAAGGATATTACTAGAATCATGTCACATTAATGAAAAACAGAATTATACTGACAAACAGCATATTTTCCATCGTTGCAGAGGGAACTAATCTTGAGTCTTGACAGGCAGGATGCCCCCAAGAAAATATCCTGTATTACAGAAGATCAGCCTCTGCCAACAGTGTCAATGCTCCCAAATCAAAGCTAACAGAAGATCATTTCTTTCTTACCTTGGAAGCTGGTCTTCCCTTCTTTTTCCAATACACAAATTTTTTCCAAATGACAGTTTGAAACCCAGGAGAAAACAGAATAAGAAGACTCTCATAAACACGAGAGAAACTTGGTTAGTCAAATGCTTTTCTTTTGTTTCAGAAAAGAATCTACTTCTACAGTGCCAGCCACAATTTTAGATGAAGATCTTTGAAAATGTCACCAGAGTTTTGTTTGAATCTCCTGTGAGAGTGTTTCAGCCCTGATGATCCCTGCCAATTTGGAGCCAATAAAGCTCAAAAATATTCTTCCAACATTTATATAGTTTAGATTTTTTTAATTTCCTGGGTTGAAAGAATGTTGCTGTGCTTAGCTGCAGTTGTTGCACAGTGAAATGTTCTGTACACCTTTTCCCCACCATCACTGGGTTTTTAGCTTTTGTGTTGACTGTGTAGCTGTGCCGTTCTTGCCGCCCATTATTAACCAAGTAGGTGAGGCCAGTGCGGGGCCCTGCTTTTCTTGGCTTCAGAGGAAAATGTGTAAAATAGTTATGCAGATATATCCTTGGTTGGCTGCTGGCTCACAACATGCACAGGTCTGATCACTACAGGGATCTAAGCGTATGGAGCTGTAAGCACAACATGTCAGCGTGTTTTCAGACCTGTATCATCTCACATGACAGACAGAAGAGTGTTTGATTTTTCCATGAAAGAGTTATTAGTGTGTATACACCTCCATACTAGCAGTGATTTTGACCCTCAGAACCTTTGGCTTCCTGTGAAATCAGACTTTTGTTTAAATGTTAATAACATTTGAGTGGTTTGAGTCCATTGGTACCTGCTTTCACATGCAAAATTACGTCAATCAAGTGGAAATAAATTTAATAGGCTTAATGGTGCCTTTGGAGTTAAAGTAGCTTGGCTGCAACCTTCTGAGTCATTAAGGTGTTTTCTGACAATGCAGACTAACAGCAGTATGACTTTAATGCTACTGTGTGAGGAATTACTCATTTTTAAAAGGCTTCAGCAAACCTTTATTCCTTTATCAGCCTCCATTCTGTCCGGCTGCTAGACCCTGTCTGTACTCCAAATACCCTACCTTCCTCCTTGTCAGGGAATTTCTAAACATACATATATCTGTGGACCTAATTGCTGTTGAATATTTTTCCAAATGTGTTTCCCAGGAAACAGTCCAAACCATAAAAAATCTGAACCATAAAAATAACATAACTGTGAAGTTAAGGTATTTTTGTTGTCTGTAATTCCAGTCTTTGCTTTAGATATTGCTTTAGCCACCTTCTTTTTGAAACAATTATTTTGAATGTAATAATAATGATCAATTAAACTGAAGTTTAGTCACCCATTTCTTCCGAGCCAGCTCCCGCATCATCTAAAAATAAAGCATGTCTTAATGGAGCAATGGGGTACCTTGTTTATGCTTACAGTGTTTTGCGTTATTAATATCCAGCATAATTTTTGTTAAATGGCTAAAATAGCTAAATAGGAAAGTGTAGTAGTGTGCTGGGTTTGCGTGGCAAGGTTTTGGTAGTGGGGAATCTACAGGGGTGTCTTCTGTGAGAAGCTGCTAGGAGCTTCCCCCATGTCTGATAGAGCCAATGCCACCCGGCTCCAAGACGGACCCACTGCTGGCCAAGGCCTAGCCCAACAGCGATGGTGGTAGTGCCTCTGTGATCACATCTTTAAGAAGGGGGAAAAAACCTGCTGCACAACAGCAGCTGGCAGAGAAATTGAGAATATTGAGAGAGAAAATCCTGCAGACAGCAAGGTCAGTGCAGAAGGAGGGGCAGGAGGTGCTCCAGGTGCTGGAGCAGAGGTCCACCGGCAGCCCGTGGAGCAGACCACGGTGAGGCAGGCTGTGCCCCTGCAACCCATGGAGGCCCACGGTGGAGCAGAGACCCACCTGCAGCCCAGGGAGGACCCCACGCTGGAGCAGGGGGATGTGCTCAAAGGAGACTGTGACCCCGTGGAAAGCCCACACTGGAGCAGGCTCCTGGCAAGACCTGTGACCCCATGGAGAGAGGAGCTCATGCTGGAGCAGGTTTTGCTGGCAGGACTTGTGACCCCATGGAGGGCCCACACTGGAGCCGTCTGTTCCTGAAGAACTGCACCCCATGGGATTGATCCACACTGGGGCAGCTTGTGAAGAGCTGCAGCCTGTGGGAAGGACTCATATTGGAGAAGTTCATGGAGAACTGTCTACTGTGGGAAGGACCCCACGCTGGAGCAGGGGCAGTGTGAGGAGTCCTCCCCCTAAGGAGGAGGGAGTGGCAGAGACAACGTGTGGTGAACTGACCGTAACCCCCATTCCCCGTCCCCCTGTGCTGCTTGGGGGGAGGAGGTAGAGAAATTGGGGGTGAAGTTGAGGCTGGAAAGAAGGGAGGGGTGGGAAAAGGTGTTTTTAAGATTTGGGTTTGTTTCTCATTACCCTACTCTGATTTGATTGGTAACAAATTAAACTAATTTCCCCAAGTCGAGTCTGTGTTGCCCATGGTGATAATTGGTGAGTGATCTCTCTCTGTCCTTATCTCGACCCATGAACCTTTCATTATATTTCTTGCCCCGTCCAGCTGAGGAGGGGAGTGATACAGCAGCACCTGGTGTCCAGTTGGGGTCAACCTGCTAGAAATGGGTAGGTCTCATAGAGCTTTGGGTGTGTCAGGATCTTGTATGGATGAATTTGAAATGTGTGGTATTGACTTAAGGCATTTGCATGTGTAAGGGCCTCACTGTTTTTCCAGATGGACCTATTGGTGTATACCAGCTTTTATGCTGATTTTGCGTTTGAATGATGGAAAATTAAATAAATGCAATAATTTCCCAGACACAATTATAAAACTGACTGAGAGTGATGAGGTATGAGGGAATGATACTCTTGTCACGTCATCCTTGCTGTATTAACAGATGATAGTGATTGTAGCAAGATTGAAATAATATCTTAGGTAAAAATTAATATTTATAAATTTTATGAAAAAGTGAAAAAAGTGGCTATTACAACAAAAACCTAGAACAGTAAAATAAACCTCTCAGTTATAAATAGTTCTTCCTGATTTATCAAAATCCATTTAAATCGGTTAAAGTAGTAAAAAAAAAAGTAGCTATAGGAAATAATCTCAGAGAGGAATTTGCTGCTTGATAATATTTGAAATTCACATGTTGTAGCTGGAACAGGAGTATTATCATCACTCTTTAGGGAAATGGCCATAGTCTTATATTTTCCTCAAGAGCTACAGCTTGTACTTCAGAAGTAGTTCTCAGGTTTTTTTACATTATCATTTTTTTCTTCTGTTATGGCTAGAATTAATGTTATTCTCTGTTTTTCTGTTACTGAACCAATATTTCAGGAAATCACAACATTGACTTTGAGGTGAAATGAGTGCTCAACATTTGAGTATATCTCATTTAAAAAAATCACTTATTTTACAAGCATTTTTTATGGACAGGTGTAAAATAATGGTTTATTGTGAAAAGTAAATGTAAAAAATATGACTATTTAATTCAAACAATTTATAATCAGATGTTTATTATATCTAACTTGACTTTCTAACGGGAATATAAAACTTATACCCAGATATTTAGCAGTCAAGTCTTAGGATTCCATGTAAAACAAAAATGTTTGCATACAGGTGAGGTAGCTTGTTATGTGTGGAAATTGTTAGCCACCTAATGTGCATATATAAATACTGTGCAGTTTCCACACAATTTCCACCAGTCACGGAATTTCAGTGCACCAAGCAATTTAGGAATATGACACCTTTATTATCTTTCATCTTTGTAGGTTTTTGTATCTATTTTTATCTGAATATATATAAGAGGAATAATATTAATGATTTGGAATATAAGTAATTGGAATAAATAGATTTTTCGTTATGGTTGTCAAATGCCTGATTTCATCGTTCAGCTAACTTCCAAACCTGTTTATTGCTTTGTATACGTCAATCCTAATTGGCAATGTCGTTTAAGTATACGGTTCTGATAGAGTAGTATACTTTTAGCCAGGAGGAAAAAAAAATACACAAGATTTTAAACTTAATAGTTTTAATTTTGAGTCAGTCTTCTGTGATGTTTAGTAAATATATTTCCCTGACCAGGTGCTAAGTTACAGAAAGTGCTGAGCATGAGTGTGTTTTTGTGAGAAAAATGCCATTTATTGTTGCTGGCACTTAGTATTTACAGAGCTTTGCTGTGCTTTGAAAGTAGCCAGCTTTTGCTTCTTCAAAGTCCTGCCTCTTGGTACTGAATTAGCCTCTGACACTGACAACCATAGACCACCTTTCCTCTTCCTGCAGTTCCTTCCTGGGAACTCCCCAGTGGAGATTATCCGGGCATTAAAGCAGGGTTTCTGTTGTGCCCAGCCTCTGGAGAGACACAGAGCTGAAAGAGTGATTGTGAAGATCGTCCTGCACTTTTGATGGCTCTCCTTCCAAGAAAGTTCATGAGTACCATTATAAAACAGAAAAGAAAGCCAAATGGTATACAGTGCCAGGCACTGCAAATCCAGCTCCTGTCTCACTGGAATACAGCTTCCCTGTGAGGTCTTCCTCTAGAGTGCTTACTGCTCAGATCAGAGTTGTCCTTCCAATTTTAAGAATGTAGGTATAAGATTACAAGATCATTTCGTATACCATTTTACTTCTCTTTATTACCAGGCGAAGACATTCAAATGCCGTGATGAAAACCCTCAGTTTCATGAAAGTGGTTTTAAAATCAATTTAGAAGAACTGGGAAAATTAAGATTTAGAAGAACTGGAATCTTCCTCTTTCTGTAATTATTTTATATGCTCATTTTTGAGTGATTAGGGTTATGTTTCAAATTACTGTGTTATAGCTACAAGAACTGGAACTGTTTAAAAAAGAAATTTTTAAGTCACCAGACTTGCTGATGTTTTAATTTAAACCTTGAATATTATTATAGTTTTGTCAAAACTACAAGATTTTCAACAGTGTATAACCTTCCATCCGTCCATACTTTACCCCTTTCTTTAGTCTCTAAACTAGTCTTTGGTGATGATATGTCCCAGTTACTACTTTTCCAGCTGTTGAACTCAAGACTAATCTCTGTGTTTATCACAAAGTATTTGGGGGTAAAAGATGAAAGCAAGCAGCTTTCCTCTTGCTGACTCCAATGTTATATATATCTTCAGTATACTGTGGCCTCTTCTTTATATTTGTTGAATTTTATATTCTCTGCAGCATGTGTGCTACTGGGTTTTGCATCTATGAATTATAGAAGTTAGGGCGTGTGAACATAAATGAGATCTCAGCTTCTGAAAAGATTTAAATACTTGCTTTTCTTTTAGTCACATGTATTTATGTGTCTTTATTATGGATCTTGAACTGTAACATTGTGGTTAAAATATGTGAAAAGCATAGATACTCATTTTTAGGCTGGTTTCCTAAGAAACCGAAGTTTGTGTGATTGTGCTGTTCATCTGTCAGCTATAGATCTGAAAACTATTGAGCAAACTTGAACAAGGAGTAGAAACTGAAAATGATTATCATTGTGTTAGAAGAAGACAATTAGAGAAAATTGTCAGAAGGTTAGAGGGGAAAGATGTAGATGAGTATCTTCCTCTGAGAGGAGGGCAAGCTGGCATGACACAGGCAAATGCTCCCATTCAGGCTCTCTGTGCTTGGTGCAGAGATGCTAAGAAAACTTCGAATTTCCTTCTTGCTGCAGTCATGTTCAGACACTTACTGTGTTAATATTTCCTACCAGAACAATGTAAAAAACTTTCCTGAAATGCCAGTGAAAGATTTCTGCTTTTTCACCTCACATTTCTAAGTGGAGCTTGAGCAATGTGAGCATCTTTCACTGCTCTCAGTTTTCTGTACAAATGAAGGTAGCATCTCATTTTCATCTTTACTAAAATACAGGAACAGCTTTATGCTGTCCTTCCTGCACAGCTTCCCTTGCCCCAGGATATGAACGTAGTTAAGAGTACCGCAGTTTGAGAGTACCTTACTGTGAGACTGTCTCAGACTGTAGCTTTCACCAACATAGCAGATGCACTGCTGCCCTTGCCGCATGTCCTTGGTGGTGTACTCTGCACTGGAGAGCTGTTAGAGGTCTGTCAGCTCAGGATGAACCCCCATCGTAGAATGACCGTTTTTGCTAGGTGTGACTGAGTTAAAATAAACTCATCTCCCAACTTCACTGAAGGTGTCTCACACTTTATTCAGGTAAGAATACTTGGTCTCTTAACAGAAAATACTTAAAATTTGTTGAAGGACTGACCTGCTTTAGATTATTACCATCTCACAAAAAGAGTATTGTCAGGTTTGTAGCAGATAGCCTGTTAGATTGACTCGTGGATATCTCAACTGCCTCAAAACCAACAAAGCAGGTTCGTGAGCATCTGATCTCATTACTTTTCCATGCATCAGTTTGGACACCAACAAAAGTTTTCCTGTTTTCCTTGCACCTTTGGAAGAATTATCTCCAACAATGCAGAATGGAAAAATTATGGATATTGAATGTTAACGTCACAATTCAGCATTTTAGTATATTTCTTGTGCTTCAGGTAAGAGCTTTCAATTTCTTTCGTCAGCACATTCAGGTCATCTTATAATTCTCATCTTGTAGTTCTTGGATATATCAGTATAATTTGTCAAGATGTAAGTTCCTCCAATGGCCCTATTGTGGCTGTCCTCTAGATGGCTGAGTTTAGGGTCATGTTTTCAGTCAGCGCAAAAATATAACTCCACTGAGTTACTGAAGTAATGACGACTTAAACCAGCCCAGGATTTGCTTCGTTGGTTACATTTAAAATGTTGATAGTAATTAATACTAGGCCTGTTAATTTCTGTATGTATTATAATCGCATTTTCTTGGCTTTCTTAATTTTCCTTTCTTTGTCATTAAAGTTAATGTAGATCCTCAGGTTCACTGCTGTCTTCTATTCTGTGTGATAGATACACCTAAAATTATGTATTGGGTCTTTTTCTCTTCGTTTAAGATCAAAGAAACAAACAAAAATCCTGTCCTGCTATCATTATTGTCATCATTCAGATCAGGAATTCTTTGAGAATGTGTATAAATTATTTTATTTTCCTAGCATCATCACCTTGTACAGGCTTTAAAACTTTTTAAAAAAAACAGTCATTTCATAGTCTAGTCATGCCCTAGAGAGTCCATGACACATTCAAACACAGGGTTTCCCAATCAAAACTCTATTAAGGTTTAACCAAATTATGTTTTTAAAAACATCAGTCTGTAGAACTCACCAGCTGAATAAAATATAAAGCTTTAATTGCAATAAGCTGGGAGGAAATAGCTGCTAAGGATGCTGGTTTTGGAATACTTATTATGGGCTGAAGAATCCATTGATCAGAAAAATACTGTGTGTAAAATATCCTTAACCAAATATTAGGAAAATAATATAGTTGGATGCTACTAATAGATCAGGCTTTCTGATAAAAGAATTGATACATATAGGTGGAAAAACTTGAAGATGTCAAATATTTGGTGTGGTCATTAATAAGAATTTAAAACCACTGGATTAACTAGAATTAATTACATTTTTAAAATGCAGTGACTTAACTGTGCTGTTATTACAAAATAATAAACATGAAATCAATGAAATTTTATAGCATTTGTCAGGGGATATATTAGGCAACCTAGAAATTGATTTCTTTATATATTAAAAAGAAGGAAATTCTGATAAAATTTTACAAGCTTAAGATGAACCCCGTGTCTAATACGATGAGCAACTGAATTTCTAATAGCAAAGCTGCTTAGTTCTGTATGTGCAATATGTTGCAAAGCTGGTCTTTTATTATGTTAGTCTTACAGACAAATTATTTTAAGGCTGAAGCAATAATAACTGAGGAACATATTTTCATTATTCTTCAAATTGAATGCAATATTTTAAAATATCATAAAGAGTTTAATGAAAAGGGGAAGTGAAAAATTTGATGAGATTGAGAGAGGAGAACCTTGCAGTGGTAGATCTGACATTCTCGTTCATTTCATCTTGCTATGCAATTACAATTTTTAAGTTATAAACACTTCAAAGCAAATTTACACACTTGCTATATCAAAGACATGCTCATAAGAAGGACAAAAACTTTCAATTTTAATGTTTTAATCTTGGAATTTTAATAAAGTGTCCTGGGTTTGGCCAGGACAGGGTTAATTCTCACCGGACTCCAGGAAGGGACACAGCCGGGGGGTGGGGGCTGAGCCCACCTGGCCAAACAGAGCCCGGTATTCCATACCACGTGCCCTCACGCTGGGTTCCGGTGGAGGGGGGGCGTGGCGGGGACTCACTCGCGGCTCGGGGGCGCGTGGTGCCGGTCCTGTCCGGGAGAGAGGGTCTGTTGTGCGAGTTTGTGTCCTATTTTCTCCTTATCTGTATCGTTGTTGTTCCTGTTCCCTTTGTTTGCTGTTCTGTTAAACTGCCCTTATCCCGACCCACCAGTTTCTGCCGGTGTCTTTTCATTCTCCTCCGCACCGTGGCAGGGGGAGGGGCGGCTGTGTGGCACTTTTGTTGCCGGCAGCAGCCGAAACCAAAACATAAAGATACACTTTACTGTTTTTAAAAATAAAAATCAGCCCAGTGACCAATAGGCCTGTTCATAACTATGTGAAAAGTACATTTTCAGATCATAACAGGGAGAGTTTTATGAATTGTTCAACAATGTCTGATTCTTCAATAGCTTCCTTTCAGTGAGCGATACCTCTAATCCTTGAGGTAAAGAAGATTTTTCTTTACCCTGAGTGCAGGAAGCTTAGTTGAAGAGTTTTATCCCATCAGAGGTATCTTAACCGAATGGTTATTTTTCTGCTGTATCCTATTGTTGCGTATTATCACCAAGGAAGTTTCTCTGAATTTGGCAAGCACAGACAAAGAGCAGCTCAAATGTGCCTAATGCATTTTGACAGAACAAAGAGATTTTAAACCCTGCATAATTTTGAAAATATGGCATCCCTGTATGGCATTTTGGAGGCTTCTGCACTGCCTACAGTCTGATAGCTCATTCTGTGAAATTCCCATACCTCTTCCCTAGTCCGTTCTCATCTCAGTCAATTCTGCATCTCAAAATCTTAGCAATTAATTTTCATTCCTGGTAATCCTCCTATCTTCTCCTTAGCACACCACCTCTCTTCCCACAGCAGCTCAGCCAGGAGATTGCTAATGCTCCACTCGGGGTTAGGAGGCAGGCAGATGCGGCATGACTGCTGAATGAGGATTACCTTAGAAGGAACATAAGGAAAGAGGACAGATGGCACCAAAATGATCTAAAATAGCAATTGCGTAGGTAGATTTAAACCCCTGGCCCCCAGTGCACACCTACCAGGGGTAGGGGAAAATCAGTAGACTTTAATAGAAAAACTAATTCGCTATTTACAAGAGGGGATGGTTGGTTGACAAGGACTCTGAGCAGAGGTAAGAGTGCTGGGTCATCCTGCCTACTTGTGGTTTGACCTGCCCTGCAGCTTCATGTAACCTAAAGTTACAATCCACTATTCTTCACCTTTTCCTCAACAAGTAGTTTTTCCTGGTGGTTGGTTCTCTAAAATCAGCACTGATAGGGAGCACACAAATTTCCCTCTCCTACACTAAATAAAATAACATTTTTGATTTATTTTTGGAGATTTTAGGAGAGTTCTACTTATGGCATGCAGCCACACTCATGAGGAATGCAGGGGAAGGTGGGTGAGCGAGTAGGTGGAGTTTCATCCATAGCTAGAGAAATTGAAAACCGCAGAGGAGAATGGGTGGATGTACAGCGAAACGTGCACGTTGACATCCTGTGTAGAGTGGATCTAGGGAGTGTTGCTTATTGCTGCCTGTGTTCCTCTACTCCTCTTGCAATATAAAGCGAAATCTGATGTTTCATCCTTGTGGGTGGAAAAAATCTTGTGGTTTTATTCTGTTGTGATGAATTTCTGTTCAAGCCCAAACCTTGAGAGTGTAAGTTAACCCGGAATCACAATAAAGAAAGAAAATCTGATATTTCTATGTGACGGGTTCTTTGAGGTCTGCTCATTTCAGAAGGCAGGGCTAATTTGAGCTACCATATGCCAGGTTGCAGATGGCACTGAAGAGACTTTAGCAAGTCGTACTGCAAAGCTCTCTCTTCTCAGAGGTCTATTGAGCTGTCTTCTATAGGTGGTTATGTATGTGAATCTGCTCACCCGAACCTTTTGCTTGGTAGCTGCAGTTAGAGATGACTAATTGGTGCTTCCATGTTCAAATGAGCTTTGAAAGTATCTATTTGCTTGTTCTTTTAAAATAGGGCATCTATGTGGAACAGTCCTGTACAACTTTATATGAACAAACCACATAGTTCAAAACATTCAAATAAAACCGCACAGCTTCACAAGGAAACAAAGTTTCCCAACGCCAGCTAGTCCACTAGATATAATCACTGAGCAAAAATACCCAGATCTGAAACTCTTTGAAAGTGCTACATGCTGCTATAGTTCTGTCCAAATCCATTTTTTTGTACTAACTTGTGGGTTTTACCTCCAGCTGCAAAGCACATTGTTTTCTGGTCACCGAGATTAATGCAGATTTTCCTGATGAGCCTTTATGATTTGTTGCATTTTTCTCGTGCCATTCTCAAGAAGGTAGCACATCTTCATTCCCGTGACAGCCAGCAGTATTACAGAGCAAGTGCCAGCTGAATGGGAACAGAGCTCATGCTTATCTATGATACCTTGGGGGAACAGAGCATTTGTGAAATTCTTCTTGCCTGTCAGAGGAGTCGAGGCGTTTTCGTCCTCTCTTCTCAATTCACTTTTCAATCTCAATAGCTTATTGGAATGACAGGGTATCAAAACGTCTGAAAAGCTAATACCATACATCAAGCACCTGTGTATTGCAGAGGTCTGACAGTGCTAACAGAATAGATGGATTTTGTATAATCTCTGTCTCCTGAAAAGAATAAAAGAAAAATATTATAGACTTGACCTGTGATCTCTCAGAAATAGTCTAAGGTTTGCCTGGGTGGCTTGGCAGAATTGGACACACTGAATACTGTTCCACTCGGTATTTAATAAGCAGAAATGGCTCATGTAGAAGAGTAGTCGGGACCATTCTGTTAAACATGAAGGAAATCCTCAGAGCATTGGTCCCATTTCTTAGAGCTGGTGTTCATTCCAGTTGCTGTGCTTGTTTCAGGAATTCGAGTTTCATTACCACACTACCTCTGACATGTTGATAAGCCTCCTAGTTTTGGGTGAAACTCGGAAGAGTTTCTCTTGTTTCCTATTTTCTCTTTTCAACTTAAGAAAATTATCTACTGTTTCTTTAACTCCATCCACCCACTCAAAACCTCCAGTCAGCGTGACAAAGTGTAATATACGTGCTGCCCACCAAGTGTTGGGATGCTGCCCAGAAGTCCTCTCTCCAGGCACCTCTCAGAGAGGAAAAGGGCAGCCCTGCAGTGCGTCTCATGGAGAGTGGGCTTCTGAGAGCTGGTGGCTGCAACAGGGGCGGAGAGACACCAGGGTACGGAGTGGAGATGCAGACTTGGGAAAAGACTATGAGTGTAGGAACTAGAAGCAGAGAAGATGTTGATAGCTGGGATTGACACTGATGCCTTTCAGAGGGAGTCATAGGATATTTGCCTTTCTTGTTCCCCCACTATATGCATTATTTGGGCGGGAACACAGTGGGCAAAAATGGGTCCCATCAGACAAGGACTCAAAGGAGCTTGCTGTCTCTGATGCCTGCCTCTTCTCCACCACTTCTCTGCACTAACCCATTTCTTCCAGATGCATCATCAGTAACGGCAGACTGAATTTTGAGCTTTCCCTCCAGGGATAGAGATGAGAGTGCATTTTTAGGAGAACTAAGTTGTTCAAGCAGATCCTTCCTTCACTTAACACAGCTTCTAGTACTGGGGAAAGACCAGCTTGGTGAGAAGATTGTTTCAATATTGATTCAGCGTAAGGGTAGCTGGGAATTCAGAACTGCGAGTGGTAAGAACAGATCACGCAAATACCAACATCCTAAGAAAAGTGATTGCTGAAAATGTCTAAAAGATCTGTATGTATGTGTAAGTTTGCAGGAGTAACACACTTGTCTATCAAAGATCCTCGCGGTGTTGAATTGAAGCAGAAACATATGTAATGTGTCTATGAACAAGGAAGTTTGGGGAGCTGTTGAATTATGCATTTTCTGGCTAAATTGCTACTTAGTGCTAGAATTTGGCTTATGAAAGATGCAAACGTGTAGACATCTATGTCAATTTTACTATGGAGGAAGCACAGTGTAACATACAGGGCGTGTGCTGGAAATGAACCTTTTCTTATGCAGTGTAAAAATTATACTGATGCACAACACTCAGTTTATCAAAGTAGATTTTCTACTTACTGTGAAGAAAGCTTGTTGCTAACTTGATTGTAGAGCCATATTTAGGAAAAAGGACCATGAGAGATTTGAGAGAATTTACGTCATTAGGAGTTTACTATGCAGAGTACCAGTTACAAAGAGATGGAAAAAGCTTTAGTAAAAAACATTTCTTAATTACTTCAGCACAGAGAATAAAAGCATTATTTTTGAAGGAAGAAGCCAGTGAGAATTTTTCTGTCTGATCTTTTGCCCTTGGGTTGTTTTGTGCAGCCTGGCTCTATTTCATATCTGACTGCCATTCATCACCTACCCTGGCTGGTACAGCAGTCAGTTCTGGTAAGCTAGCCCTAGTAGTTATGTTTTTCTGAAGGCTGGATCATTACCAGCATTGCTGTTGAAATAATTGGAAAGGCATGAACAAATGAAGGGTGTAGTAAAATGAAAAGCAGTGATTTCCCCTCATACACAATTAAAACATCACAAATAATCATGTGAGGATTTACTTAGGGTGAAAAACATTGGCACCTCTTAATAGTTTGTTCCTTTGTTTTCAGTTACCACAAGTATCCAAGGACTGGCATTAAAGTAATTCTAAGTGGAATATTAGTACTGAGTACAGTACTAGTAGGCCTGTTTTTCCTCATTGCTGTTCCATTTATCGTATATATACTTTGCCTTTTACAAGTTAATTTGATATATATTGCTCCTTTACTATATGTAACTCCTTAAATGATTTGCAGAACACCAAACAATTTATGCGTCATGTATGTGTTGCCTAAAGTATTGTACGTGAACTTATTAGGATGATGAAAACACAGTATCAGTCATAATGGGATTCCTTAAGATCTCAGAAACCACTTTGCCATGTTTTTTACATTAATTGCTTTTTTTTTTAAAAAAAGGATGTTTTCTCCAGAAGATGCTAGACTGATAAATACAGCTGTTCCTTGTGTGCCACCAAATTCACGAGTGATCTCTCCTGTGCTTGAGACTTCCCTGAGCTCTCAGTTAAAGTTAGACCTTTCCTAATCCTAAACAAATGCTGTGATTGACTCAGTTTGCTTCATTCCTCTGAAGGAACAATAAAAAATGAGGAAGGGAAGGGGAAGGAATTTAGATGTCTTTCCTTGTCAGGGCTACATGCTGTTTTGCTAATATTTTAAGTAGTTGCTTGCCTAGCTAGCTATTATTTTCAAGTACATCTCATTCTTGCTGTGTACTTGTAGTTATTTAGTTTTTGGTTTTTTCTTTGTTGCAGGCTGGGGGGAGATTCTACAGAGAGCCTGGAGCTATTTCAAGAAATGCCTTTAACAATGCCAGTATAAAATGAGCTCACTGTAACCAGACAGTGCTCTCAGAGCCAGAGAAGAATTTCTGTGGTCCCTAAATAAACAAAGTCTGTTACAACAAACAGACATTTGTAGCTCCCCCATGGAGGCAGATTTCAGTGTGCTGCAGGATTTTCTTACAGCATGGTAGAAACATATCTGTGTCTATATGAACATACATATAAGAGAATCAAATAACCTCTCATTTGTTTGGAATTTATGGCTTCCTATGCACAAATTTGAAGACGCTGTGATTTACCACTTTCTTACTTCATAGCATACTAAGTTGTACTTATTTAATGTTTGGATGGAGAATTCCTAGCTCTTAGCAACAAGTTTGATGGAACAGCTGAACTAGTTTATATTGTAAAGAATTAAAACCATAGTACTTTACTGATAATTTTGTCCAATATTGGCAAGATTTAAACAAGCAGAGAAAATTTGTAATAATCTTTCATTTCTTTTTAATTCATAAGTATCCTCCTTTAAATTATGCTTTTCCTACAGCTGTATTTTTAGGGTTAGAGAAAATAGTTTTTGATCTTATAAAACAAAGCATAATTTGAACTGAAGTGATGTTATTTAGGTGATAAATCTCTATCCCAACCATCTTTAGGTGGGAAAGTAGTACAGTATTTACTAAGAAATTATGTTCATGAATTGAAAGTCAGAATTTAGTTGTGGACCGGTTTTACTGATTTAAGAACAGTATCTCATTTCTGAGCAGTATCTCATGTCTGGCAGACTTTCTGATTCACATTTTCAGTGCAAGATGTTACAATTGGTAGAGGAAACATCAGCCTCTAGTGAGCAAACTAATAGTGATTTAGTAAGGTTTTGAGAGTATTTTGGAATAAAACAAGAGCTTCCTGTGGTAGACAAGAGACTGAGTTAAAGGAGTACTAAATCTTTAAGTCCTACACAAAAAGATTTAGGGAAAAAAATGTACGTTGGGGCTTTTTTGCAATAGTTTATGATTATGACTATCATTTTGGATACAAAATTATTTTTCAGAGATTTATGGAATACAGTAGAGAGAGACACTGTGGAAAAATATTAGCAAAATAGAATTCTGGAATTTCATCTTTACCTTTGAACAATTAAGCACCTGCTAATGAAACTGGATAAAAAAACTAAGCAGGTTGTATAGAAGGCACACTTCTTTTACTAGCAAATACATTTACACCCACCTAGAAACACATGCACACACAGAGTTGTCTAAACTTCTGACTCTGAAAACTTGAACCAAGCCCAAAAATCAGTTAAGGCTTATTTAGACTGTTAGTATCAGTACTTAGTGTCATCGTTTGCAAAATGACAGCAATAGCAGATTTTACTAAGAATTTTATTGATATGTGAGATAAAGTAAAATCCATCTCATTTGCTAAAGTAGCTTTGCAGCATTAACAGCAAGGAGAAGCAAACAAAACTCGTTCATTGCACAAATGCCTCTCCGAACACACCCAGTAGAATTGCAAATGAAAAATGGGCATCTTTGATATGTATAAAAAAATTCTCATCATAACTACACATAAAAAAGTTATATTGGCTAATGTAGACCTTAGTGTTTCCTAGTAAACCTTTTTTTTTTATCATTCTAGATTCAATAATAAGTACTTTCTCAACTGCTCTTCTATTTCGTGACATAAACGCTTCAAAAGAGGAAAATGAACTACACTAATCCTTTTTTTTTCCCCGCTCCTTGTTTAAATCTTTCCAGTATTCTTTGAGCCCTACCGTATTGATTCACTGTTAGCAACAAAGATTCAAATTAATGAATGAAGAAAAAAATATTGGAATATCCAGTATCTTCACAAAGTTAGGGATGTTTCCTTTAACATTTATTAAAATTTGCATAATCTTGCATTATTTTGAATCTGTGTTACATATAATGTTCTTAAAATAAACATTGAGATAATTGGTCTGTGTACCTATAGATCTGAAGTAAATACCTAAATCTATTTGGATTCCCAAGCCTGAAAATATACTTGTACTGTTTAGTTAAAAATGCTGGGTTTAACTTTCCATTTGCATAAAAATGTTTTCAGAACTGGCATAGTTTGCTTCTGCTATATATCTTTCTTGTACTCTCTGTTTTATACGCCTACTGAGATCCTGTACTGCAATTACTGCGATATGGGAAAGCAAGTTTAATTTTACAGTGGAAATCCGACATTGGGTAATCACATTTCCTATCTAGAAACAGATACGCATTAAGAGCAAAAATCCTCCTATTAGATCTATCAAGCAAATCTCAGATAAGTAGCAGAGACTATGATTTATCTGAGTTTATCTACAGAAATACTAATGTTATCCCCTAGATTCTTTCATGCTAAATATATCTTTTTGAACTTACCATCCAGCCCAGGACCAAGGAATTAAAAGAAAAAGGGAAGTGGGGGAACTGTGTGAGCATTTTAGACCTTCTTCCATCTACCCAGTTTCAACTTTTCCATTCTGAAACTGGGTGAAACTAGGGTCAGGTCTGGCACAAACAGGAGGTGGCCGGTTTTAAGCCCAGCTTTCGGTTTAGGTAGGGCATGAGGTCCATGCCGCCCACACTGGAGGGCTGGCTGCTGGGGCCTGGGAGAGCGCAAACTGTTGCATCTCACAGCGCTGCAGTGAGCAGCGGTTGGTTCTCCCCAGACGGAGCCAGGTGTGGGTCTGCTGGGAGGTGGCTGGACAGCAGTCTGCTATCTGTCCAAAATCCACACAGTTAATGTCCAGCAGCCCTTCTTGGGTGGAAGTTTCCTCTCTCAGGTGCCTTCACACTAACTGCGTGTACTCTTCTTGTGTGCCTGGAGTGGAAGTCGATTTACACATCTGAAAGCAGAGTGAGGATCTCTGGCAACGCACCAGCCCCTGATGCTCACTCAAAAACATGTACAGCTGTTCTAAGGAGATAAGCTATCAATCAAATACTGACAGATTAAAGTAGTTCTTCATAACCAAACTGCTACCCAGTGGTGGCAGTCATTCATAGAGTCTTTAAAATAGTATTTTTTATTTTTGTTTTTCTTTTATTATACATACAACTGCAAGTAGCATTATGTATCTTGCCTTTTTCTGAAATTGTATACATTCAGGCAAGCAGCAGGTCTTATGTATGTAAGTATGTTTACGTGGGAATAACTTACATTTTTTTTTTCTAAGTGTTTTAATTAATTGACTTAAATCTTGACAGCATACAGGAGTTCAGAAGAGGCCTAAAGGTCCTCTTCAGGCATATGCCTTGCTTTACGACAGTCAAAACTGGAGAACAAAGTATCTTTACATGAGAATAGCTCCAACTATTGTCGTAGTTGTTTGTGCAGTGAAGTATTTCATTAAACTTTTCCCTCCAAAGCCACAAGCCTAAAATCTCAATCAAACCACAAACAGTCTTGTCCTTGAGGAGTTTTCAAGACAACTGCCTTTTGATCAGATTGGTGTCCTCTATTCAGGGCTGATACTGCAAACAGCTGCAGCAGTGATGTGGGACTATCTTGCACAGCAGCTGACTGTACTATGCTAATTTAGCATTAACCTCTCATTTTAAGAACATTCATGTAATAGGTGGTTTGGAAAAACAAAATGTATTGTAGACTGCAAGAAGGAAGATATTTCATGTGACTTGAAAAATAAGCTTTAAATGGAGATAAATTTTTCCTAATTGGGTCGATATTCTTTCTGCCTAATTTTAACCAAATCGCTAAGACACCTATGCTTGGAGAGACGTTTCTCATGCCCTGTACAATACCCTTAGATCACAGGCATCTCCACAGGATTAAGCCGTATTTTGAAGGGAAAGGACAGATTGAGGAAATTTACAGTTAGAATGTTTTTCTTTCTTTATAAGAAAGTACAAGACAGATCATGAAATATGGAGGTCTATGGCTTCTTTGTGAAGAAAGCTCTTATCTTGTTTCATCTGAGAAGAAAAATGTTGTATCTTGTTTCTTAGAGCTTTCAATGTCTTTTTTTACTTCTCTGCGTAGTGTAGGTATATAACTGCCCAACACACAAGCAAAGACCTATATAAACATTTAATATGCAGTTTGAATTAATTTTATTACTTAACAGGAAAGATGCCGAAAAAGCCCACCAATTAGTTTTACTTGGTTTTAAAACAATTATGCAATTTCCAATAGCCAAAGATGGCACAGTAAAGTCTTTTATTGCCTGAAAATAAAAGAACAATCTAGAATCTGCTGCTGTTCTGTAAACATTTTTTTTAAAGAAATTATCTTACTAGCCAGCTCCAAGTTACCTATCAGCTGTTAATTTCCACACAAAAGAAAATCAGTTCTCTTCATTCCTTTCCTCTGTTACCTGTTTAAGATTTAAAATTTTGGATCAATGTTAACACATACTGGCTTAGTTCTTTTGGAAATCGTTAAAAACTACTAAAAATCCATAAATATATTGCATTGTAGACATAGGAAGTTGAGTGGGAGAGCTGCAAAGTACTTGCTGAGTAAAGATGACATTTCAGCAACATTGCTACTGAAAATCAGACAATTTTCTGCCATTTCTGATTAAGATGCCTCCTGTTTCTAGAATAATCTGGTTTTAGTTTTTTTCCCATTTAATGTTTGTTGGGTGTTTTGGGTTTTTTGTCTTATGTTTACATACAAAGGGGATTTGAGATTGCAGATTTTTTTTCCATTTAATTGGAGCACTCATCCTTTTGCTAGATTGGAATCTATGACTGTTTCTGGTCAGAAACATAGCCTCAAAGTGTTCTTCAGCCCTTCAGTGTCCTCCAACAAGCTGTTTTACACCTCTTGGGCTGTGACAGGAATGCTGCCTGTAGGGCTATGCCAATCTGCTCAGCAAGAGAGTGGCAGATAAAGGCTGTGAATGGCACTAAGGCTATCAGGGTCCTGGATTTTGGACAAGGTGTTACAGTTTGGAGCCCCTTCTGAATTGAATGGAAGAGGTCTTTCCTGAGATGTTGTGGAGAAGGATTCCTTGATCCACTTCAGACGTTCCCAGATAAAGTCTGCCTGATGCATGAGCTGGACTGACAGCGTTGCAGTCAAAATTGTAAGACTGAGAGTCAGTCTGGGACACACCTGTAATCTTGAAGGGTCATTCTCTTACAAACCCAAGTATATTCAGTGCTTCTACACTTACAGTTATAACATATTGGAAATTTACAACTTTGGCATCAAAAATTATAATATTGTCAGGCATTATACATTTATAAATAATTTTACTCATATAGTAATGAAATTTTCGCTGTTGCTTAATTTGAAAGTATCTGTGTTTTATTTATATTGAAGCAGTGGATTAGGTACTACTCTGTGTGAGTAACAGGTAAAGGTGGTCTTTTATGTTTTAGGGCTCATTTTCCAGCGCTGTTTTTCCTCTCTGTTACATTTTAGCTGTAGAGACTTATGCTACAGATGAAAAAGCCCTGCAGGAGAACGAATCATGCATGAACTTTAATACAACTTTCTGTTTGAACATGATGGCTTTTTCCACCTTTCTCGTCTGAACGGTCAATGTTTTACTGAAATGTTGGCAGATGGGGGGCAGGAAGGGTGCCAACAGATGCTAACGTTTCAAAAACAACAAGAGAGGAAAAAAAAAGACAAGAAAGAAATAATAGCTGGACAGTACTGTTTTTCTGGAAAAACGGCCTTTCTCAAACTGCTCTATTCTCCTTGAGCTGTGGCTGCTTCTAGTCATTTCTTAATGTGTAAGCACAGCCAGGCTTGAAACTGTTTTAGGCTTTAGGTTCTAACTGTTCCATTTATCTCTAGCTTGACAAGGTAGCATGGTAACCATTATATTAAGCAACAAAAGAGAAGTCATAAGATAAATTGTGGCTTTTCTTTCTGTTCTTTATTCTTGTTTTTCTGTAACCGTGTAGAGCAGACATTGTACAAAGTTTGATGGAGTTCGCAATTCTCAACATATAAGAATGAAGAAGTGACAGTTAGTTTGTTTTGACAAATCTTTTATATTAGTGCTGTTTTATCATTTGTCCCTGCAACTCATAAAAAGCAATAATACAAATATTAAGATAATGACTTGCAGTAGGCAGACTAATGGTTCATCCCATGAAGCACTATGTAGAGGCTGAGAACTTTACTAGTGATGCTGCTTCCTTACCTGACCTATTTTAAGATTATATTCCCTGCATGCTTTCCCCCTTAATAAAACCTCACTACATTTGTATTTTTTTATTTGTGATGAGGTCTGTTACCTCCTGAGCATGTTCAGAGTTACGTATTTTGAATTATGATCTCTTAAACTCAACCTGTTTAAAAGAAGTGTAAGCTACTAGTATATGACAAAGATAATTCCTGCCATGTTTATTACAACAAAATACCTTTATAAAAGATCCTGAGTCATAACACAGAATTTTTCAGTCAATGAATTTCTGGTCTTCATATAGATGAAGTTATCATTCTTGGTTTGGGCTTGTTTCCTTTTCTTAACTGGTGTGCAATTCTGTGCTATTCCAAGTAAATCTGACCCCTTTATATTTATCTGTTGCAGACTAAAGCCTGAATTTGATATGGATATTGGGCTGAGTTTTACGATGACCTTTTTTTTTTTTACATTGAGTGAAGTGTAATGATGTATGAATGTGTGCATAAGCATTACAGTTAGGAAATCAGGATATAAACAATGCCTGCTTCATCTGCCTGGTTTGAAATAAGGTTTAACAGAGTTTGCTTCCTGCTATGCTTAAATTTGTTGAAATGTTCTGCTCTCTGTTGCTCCAGTGGGGATATTTTTAATTTATTCTTGGCTTATGTTGCTCCTTTCAAAATTTAAAAAGTTAAAAGTCCATCAGTCTAAATTTTGCAATCTAAATCTAGGAGACTTCCATCAGCATTGTAATTAGAAGCTATCCAAGTATTTAAGTAGTGAGAAACTAGCATCTGTTTAATAAGTATATATACTTTTTTTTTTTTTTTAAAAAAGGGGTAGAGTATGCTTTATTCTTTATTGGCTTACTCCAAGGGAGGTATCTTTAAAGATTTGATCGTTTGTAGGAAGATTCAGGAAACTTGCATCTTCTGTAGCAGCTGTGTCCTAACAAAAACAGTATTACGCAAATCTTCCATGAGCAAATTTCCAGTTACATGGCAATTTTGAGCGATAAACACATAATAAGAATGGGTCCACCTATAAAGAACTGACAAATAAAAAGGGGAAGAAGCCTATCTATGTTGCCTAACAGATTCATGGTAGAGGTGAGTCTTGCGGGATCAATAGATCTTTCCACTATGTAAGTCATTAGTCACTCACCGTTACACTGAGATCTACTGCCTGACTAAACATAGTTTCTCTTTGACGAAGTCTAATCTTCCGGAAAGAAGTCTAGGCTTAACTAGGAGACAAGGCATGGGGAATCAACTGCGTTTCTTGATAGATTATTTTAGTGATTAATCACTGATAGACTTTTAGAAATGTGAACAGGTTTCTCCAAGTCTCCTGAAAGAACTACACCTAAAAAGACTGCAATGCTTGAGAGTATTAGTAAATCAGACCTGATAAGTCATAAAAGTGCTCAGTTATTGTTTCAAGATCAGGCATAAATGATACTTTAACTTACAATGGCAGGTTTTATTTAAAGCTAAATCCATGAAATTCCTGTTAATATTACAACAGTTTAAATTTGGAAAATTTGGTTGGAACATCTACTTTTTTCATGCTCTGAAATGTTTTCTTCCAAAGTCATTTCGAAAATATATTTTTGAACTCTAATGTTTTATTTCAACAAAAACTAAGTTTACCCTTGGCAGAAAGGAAGAGAAAAGCCAGTAAGACAAATTTGTCTGAATAACGCATGCAGTTCTTAAAGATTTTAAGTGAACCAAAATGGAATCTTTTTAAAAAAGAAAAGAAAAGAAAATGGCTGTCCATGGAAACATTAACTGAGGCAAATAAGATGTTCAACAAATTATGGGGACTAAAAAGGGAATTTTATAAACAAATAAACCACATTGAAAAAACCCCCTAAATGTATGTTTCTGTAAAAGAATTCTCTGACTATTACTAGACAGTTAAACAATGACGGAACCAAATTTCTGCATTGGTTTTCACTACAGGCAAGATGAAGATAGCTATCTGACATGTATTCTTTGCAGGTATTTTAAGTGAAACCTTAATTTTTTAAGTATTGTGTCCTCTAGAGATTAGTCTGCATTGATATGTCTAAATTACAATAACTCATCGTGCCTGAGTGTAGTCATTTATAACTGAGGAAGGTTACAAATGAAGTCACAAGTATGCTAACAACAGAGTATGAGCTGTCATTGAAATCAGTTATCATTTAGCAAGATAAACACTGAAATAGTCACGTTTATACATGATATAACAACTTTTTTTTGCGGTTGTTAATTTGACTAGTTAACCTGTTAATGAACAAGTAATGTTAAGAGTAAGTCATGGGGCTTATGCAAACACAGTATTTTTGTATTGAAAACCCATTTCAGATGATTGCAAGATGGAAGCATCAGCTTTATGAGAGATACAGACAAACCACAGTCAGAGGTGTGCTGTTTGAGGCAAAGTTTCATGATACATACTGTATAAATATCTAAGAGGTAACAGTAAGAGAAGATATTTGAACTACTGATGAACACTTTATGGCTTCAAATTCATAGGAAACACATAAGAAAATATTTCGCTTGTATCAGCTCCATGAAATTACAGATAGTCAAAAGAGAGGGCTAAGATATAGAGACACATACGACTGTTTTATAGGATGGATAATAATACAATATAAAAATTTCATATAAAATAAAACTCACTTTGTTAATTTGGATGCCTGTTAAAAAAATTTCTAAGGCAGTTACACATCTGCGTAGTGTGGGGACAAAATTTAGTAAAGTACTATTTTTACTCTTTCAGGAGTGAATGAGGGAGTTTGCTTTCTGTACAAGCTATAGGCAACAAGTAAAACATCTCAGTGCTTTGGTCTGAAAAAGGTAAAAAAAATCAGTCACCTTTATTATATTACACCTTGCTGTGACTAAAAGGAAAACCAGAACTCTGGCAAAACTTCAGTTTCTTTGAAATTCAACTGTAGCACTGAGCACTGAAGGTCCTAATATTTTTCACAATCTATTTTGGCAGCAATTAGTTTCTTACAGTCCTTTTTTATCCTTCAGCTACTGTTAGGGTCTCTTGGCCTTAACTGCCTCTTAAATGTTTTTTTCTGTGGGGAGTATAAAATAAAGAATAGTATATAAATGTTATTCAGGAGTTCCTACTTACTTATTTTCTCAGAATATATGAACAATGGATTAAATTAAAAGGCTTAAAATACAAAATGGATAAGAAGTGATGTTTATTCAGTGTAGTTTTGGCTCTAGAATTCATTGTCATGACCCTTTCTAAGTCCTATTCTAAACAATTATTTCAAAAGCTGCGATTAACATTTATTTTCATATACACATTTGGCACAACTAAGCTGTATAGAATAAAATAAGGACATTGAGATTTGAATCCTAATTGCCTGCACTTATGAAGAAAAATTGGCTCGTAGAGACTGCATAATTGTTCTTTCTGGATTTGTTCTATATTTTTGTGAAGGCACAGGAACTCAGCACACAGGACTGGATATATTAGAATCTATATTTTGGTGATCTTGGCAGTAGTTACTTAGAGACACTGAAAGACTCCATAGTTTCATAAAGCAAGGGACCATTCTGGCATTAGCACTAGCGGTAATTGGTGAAATTTGCATTTGGCTTTTTATTATCAGCATGAAGCTTCTGAAACACAGGCAGCTTTTTCTTCTTCTGATTTTGTATCTAACACACAAGAGTTGCTTATCTGTGCATGGTTGCTATCTTTTTCCTTTTGCTACAATTCATTTTTCTGGCTTATGTCCACCTTTTCCAGAAGGCTGACAATTTCCAACTTTATTTTGAATATCTGTATTCAAATGCAGATTTTGTCTTTGTAGCTGGGACCAAGTAGAAGGTATCTTTGAAGAAATGCTAATAAGAGTGCTGTGATACAGCACTGCACCTTAGACATACCTTCCTTAAGAACATTTGTTTGAAATCTAGACTAAAAAAATAAACCATTTTGCTATTATCAACATTGCTTTAATGTGCTCAGAATAGTGCATCATATAAAACCAGAAAAATTGATGGGTGATAGTGAGCTGTTCATTTACTGTGCTGAATGTGGGAGGGTCTGCTTTATTCCTATACATGAAGAGATTTTGAAAGAAACAGCTATTTATGTACGTTTTGTTCTTTATGATTTAGCTGATTACCATCCTGCATTTACTGAAATGACACACCAGCCCTGGGCACATGATAAACAAGGCTGAAAGCTGGTTTATCGTCTGCAATGTAGAGATGCAGAACACTGCAGCAAAGAAATGACTTGGATGGGGAATTGCCATCAGGGTAGCTTGAAATCTAATGTACAGAAATTTCTTTAAAAAAAAAATAATAGGAGAAAAGACTGCAAAGGCTGTAAATGACACTCTTCTGTGAAATTTGAAAGAACCAGAAAAATTGTAGGTCTTGAAAGGTTCTGTCTCTGTAAGACAGAAAACTTTCTTCATTGAGAAAAGATCACGGAAGAGAAAAATGTCATGCACAAGTCTACTCACAAGATACTGTGTGATTTGCTGCATTTATCAAGTTACATAATCATACTCTACAATTGCAAGACAGCTTTAAGGTTAAAGAAAATTCTTAACAACTTTATTATTCTCTCTTAAAAGCAGGTAAAGTCCTTTTAACTGCATTCGGTATCATTTTTCATATGGACTCATTAGAGTTCAATTAATGTATTTCTAGAGATAGCTCAGTCATCCCAAATTGCTTTTCTGACTGATGTTCAAGCCTTTGATAGCATACTTTGTGTTTGAATTGAATTTTGGAGAGACACTAAGCATGCTAATTAGATGCTCTTTGTGCTCTAAGAGGGAGGAAAAGTAGAAGGGATAATTTTTAACATTTCAGTTGAGCACTGTTTGCAGTGCACATACCTCTCTCCTACGATATTGCATGCAATTAGAAGTAGACATTTCTAGCATTGACATGTCCACTATCTAATCTGAATTTGCTAAATGTATATGTGCCTTTGGATAATATGCATCTAGTACAGAGTAAATTTTTAAAAATCAATTTTTAAAAATATTGTTCTGAGTTATTATTTAAATGTTAATACATTCTGGTACAACACCACTGTTTTATAACACTGAAACTGCACAGATACTTGACTGGAACAAAAGTACAGCACACATCAGCTAAACAGGGAAAATATTTATGTTCGCTGATCCTTGTTTGTACAACCATGACAATTTTTTTTTAAATGTTTTTTTACAAATGGGGCAACAGCATTAGGGGTCTCAGTAATGACAAGGAGAGGAGGCAAAGGGCTTTGTCTGCGTTACTCACAGTCACTGGAGCGTGCTGGTTGGGCCAAGTGCCAGGAGGCATCATTGCCTGTCAGCATCCACCAATGCTTACATTGCCACTCCTGTGATTTAGAGCAGCACTAGGTGCATTAGTAGATGCACCTGAGGAGATGAGGACAAATACTTTCCTCTGCAAACATGTTCGTGTGACCGAGAGTAAAACAGCAAAGACCATCCTCCACCTCCTTTTTCATGCTCCTAATTCTCTGCCAGGAGTGGTTTGGATGTGGAGTCTGACCCAGGCACTGCCTGGAGCATCCCCGTGCCTGAAGCCTCAGGGCCAGCTAAGCAGTCAGCCAGAGCAGCCAGCCACTTCCCAGATCCAGAGCCTGCCCCGTAAGCACCAGCTGGTTAATGGTCCCGATTTCATCTGACGTGGTGACTCTCAGTCTGAGGTCTCCAAAGAAGGTGGTGGCAGGAAGTTCAGGGATAGCAAAAATGTTAACTATGTACACACACACACACACAAAGAAACCTGAAAGGGAGAAAAGGAACACCTAGCAAAACAGAGAATGGAGTAAGGAAAATAATAACTGTACCAGTGAATGAGGACATAACACAAGAGAGGAGAAATCAGGTGGAGGAAAACAAATTTCGTAATTACTGATATAAAGAAAATCAAAATACAGCCCATGAAATGAACAAAAGTGGTGTTTATTGTCATGCTCGGAAAGGCCTACAAGTTTAATTTGCAGTTGTTGGGGAAATTTTAAGGCATTAGAAAAATAAAAAAGAAGTGCAGGGAGAAAAAATAGAGAGCAAGTTACAACCTTTGTAACGTGCCCAGAGTGGCAGTGTTTGAAAGTAAGGAGTTAGGTGAAGGAGGTGGCACAGCTGAGCAGGGGCTTCCTGGAGAGCTGCCTTCTCCTGGCAGGCTGCACGTCAAGGCAGGCAGTCCAGGCAATGACCACCAACAGAAAGATTATGGATCTGCTAGAGAGAAGGGATCTGACAGTTGTGAGAAGATCTGGCAGTAGGGAGACATAGAAAAATGAAGCCCCAGATGAGAGAGAATTGAGGTCAAAACAGGAACAGATGTGCACTAAAAACAGAAGGACAGGGAAAAGACAGATGCCAGGGAGGAGGGAGAGACATCTTATTACAAGAGAGATGGAAAAGCAATGATAACACAAAAGGAAGAAAAAAATCACAGTGCAAATTAAGAAGCTTCTGCCCTCTCTTTTAATTCAAGTCATTCTTATTTAGCTCTGACTAAATCACCCCTTGAATCCTCAGACTTTGTTATTACTTGGAAAAGAAATGAACCTTATGTAAAGGGCATCAGGGCAGACATAAATGAATACCTCTGCAAACTCGAGATAATGACATTAAGGGAATTAGTAGAGTTACAGTCTACATTTAGTTCTAATTAGACAAAAGATAGCAGCCAAATTACTACATTAAATTTAGATAGGCAGTTCAAACAAGTTACAGAAATTGTGGAAATATATAACTTCTGGGTCTAGTATGATTCCCTGACTACTTCCTAATGTATCTGCTCCATTCTGCTATTTGTTCCAAATAATTTCATATGGTCCAGGGAACGAGAACCTTCCTTGGTGGTAGGCCAGAGCCTCACCTCAGTCATACCTGCATCTGAGCCCCCAGCAAGCACCTGGCTGACAGTTTGCGTGTGGCAGTCCTGGTAGTAGGAGGTTGTTTCTGGCAGAGGGAGAGAGAATGAGAGTGAAATTTCCTTCCAGTAGCAACAGAAAGGAAGAACTATAACCAACCCTGTCAAACTGTCAAACTTCTTCAGCCTTTCTCTCCCACAAACGCAAAAGTGTTCAGGAGGAAAAGTATCAACTCAGCAGCTTATCCATTCTCTTTTCCCTATTTTCTACAACATCTCTAAAGAAAAGACTCCTGAGCTATAGTAACTCTTTGGGACTCTCTATGAAAGAGAAAGAACAGTGTGAGAAAAAAACTGGAGCCAGAAATGTGATTTGCCTGAGAATGGATCCTGGGAGACCATCAGAGCCAAATTGGCAAAGTGGATGGAGAATTTGGACATTTCCCTTTTTTGTTATGAAACGGAGTAACTGTACTCAACAACCTGGTTGTTTAACTTCCAAGTATTAGTATGCAGTAACTAGTGAATATTACAAAATGTTTATCTTGGCAGTTCCAAAGAATTCCTCAGAAATAGTTTTGTGATTCCCAAATACTTAATTTTCTTGTTTCACTCAGGTTGGGATTTTAAAGAGACCAACTTGCCTCTGAGTTACAACCCCAAGAGCATTCCTACAGCACTGGGACGTAATGGCAACAAACTGACCCTGTGAATAGATTTTGGTTGCTTCTTGAAGTACAGCAATTTGAACTGATGCTTTGCATATGCATAGATAAGCCTTCTGTAATAGCAGGAAGAACACGTGCTTTTTTTCTCTGTCTTAATGAAAGACTGCAAAGGATTCATTTTTTTGTTCCTGTTGCTACCATTACTAGCTTTATGCTATGCACGAATTTTCAAAGAACCAGGAGAAAGTGGTTGGACATGATTTCTTACACTCTCTTTCCGTTATATTCTCATGTTTACAGCAGACTTTCTCCTGTTCTTCCCTCTAGCCGTTTTGTTATTATTCTGCTTTTAAATTCCTCCCAGTGATTTTCAGTAAGCTGTAAGTACAGTCTTTCATCAAGTAGAAAAAGGATAGTTGGCAGATTCTCTACATGTAAAAATAGCATTTTGTTTTTATTGCATTGCTATAATAGAATTGTTGCATTGGTACCAATTAACGAAATTACACCGGTAATTAACTCACCCAAATTGGTAGTCTATGTATATGTTCTTCATTTTACATAGCAAGGATTTCCCTATTAATTTCTCTAGATTTGTAGCAATCCATTAGCAGCCAAGCCATAATCAGTCTTATCCATTTCATGGACCTCATCTTAAGGGGAGGAGAAGCCCACAAAAAAGGCTGATTTATGACTTATCTTTGCCCTTCTGCCTGAATTTTTAAACCCGTTTCCACTTGTCTCTGAGCCCGCATGTCATTTGCCTTATATTTGTGATTGTGTAACCTCTTTTAGCAGCTACAGTGTTGTTTCTGTGGAAAAATAAGTGTGGGTGTAATTATAGGCAGCCCTCAAAAATGGCTAGTGTGAAAATTTGGGGGTTTTTTTTCAGCTTTTTTACTTCCTACAAGAGGCTACACCTGTCCATAAACAATGCACTGGTTATAGAGAGGGAAGGCAGGAGATAACACGGCAAGTTTGAGACTATGATAGAAGGAAGATAAAGACCATTCTCTGCTGCAAAAACGCATGATGTGTGCGCAGTACAGCCTTGGCGCTTCCCAAGGTGTTCTCTTCTACTTTGTAAGGCAGCTTAATAGATGACAAACAAATATAACTTGTCTTTTGTGGCAGAGGAGGACGTAATGGAGCTAGTAAGGAGAGTCAGAGGGAAGAGCCCAGCTTCCCTCCAGCAGTTTGCACACACAGGAAGGGTAAAAATAGTACCAAGGAGGATGAAAAATGAAATCTTGACAGTTCTCCAAGTTTTCAGCAGCAACAGAACGGGTATCTTTGCTACACAGTGGTCCAAAAGGAAGTAAAACAAGGGTGAGGGAAACTCGAAAACAAGAAAGACTGATAGAGCACTTGTGTACAGTGGAGGGAGGGGTGCAAAAAAATGATTCGTAGGTGTCAAAAGGATGCTGTTGTCCTTAGGGCTGTTGCAGAGCCTGGCAGTATTTTGTATGTAGACTGAAAATGCCAGTATTCGCACCTTGATCAAATATGCATGAGTAGCAACATAAAGCATACACCAACATAACATCCCTGAGCAGAAGACTGCATTATGGTCCCATTACTAATTCACAGAATTTACTGTTCATTTGCAAATGTTCCATTAGAGCCTCCTGACAAAACTTTCCATAAACATATTTGTGGGTTATTAATCTGGGACTTCTTATTTCTTGACAAACATGTATAAGAACTGCTGGCGACATATGGGTGGTTCCCTGTCACTGTGAATGGAGTGCATGGTCTCAGCACAGTGGCTCTGTAAACAAGCTTTTATTTGGGTAGTCTACATCATCAGATCCACATAAGCACGTAGTCCATACTGGCATTTGCAGGCATTTCTAGGGAGTCTGCAACTTTGCATACATAATGCTGCAGGATGCTGATACAGAAGGCACTTTCTCTTTGCTTTTTGTGTCACCTACTACGTGTGAAAATTAGCTAGAGCCATGTAATCTAAAAGTACCTTTGTCTCCAGGCATTTAATGAACTGTCTGTCCTGCAGTGTTACCAAATTTTCATAGCTGTTACAGATGAGAAATTTATGTTTCCAGTAAAGCCAGTGAGAAAAATAGTTAGGAGAAAGAGCATTGACCTAGGACTCCTTCTGCCTCTGTTTCCCTCACCCGCTCTATCCTAATTAAGCAAACTTCTGGAAAATTTGGTGGACTACAGAGTCATTTGAAAACTGAGTAAAGATGTTAAGAGTTGTACTTTTAAGCTTATACCATCACAACTATGTATGTTTATATGATCCATAAAGTCTGAGCCAGAGTCTAGTTTTGAGCTTTAATTTGCTTCCAGTTCTGATAGTTGAAATAGTAAGGTCTCCAGGCACTTGGGGACTTCCTGATCTAGAGGAACTAATTCTTTCCCTAACTAAAGTTAATTCACTCTATGTATAGGCTGAGAAGAGGCAGAGGAGAGCTGAGAACCATTTGAGGGAGCTCTGCTTGGGCACTGGAGGGAGGCATGGGGAAAAGCGTCACACTCAGCCCCAGAGATCCTGTACCCTGCGAGCCCATCGGGAGCCAAGGGCAGCGGCTACCGTTGTGTCCCTGTTCCCCAAGCTGAGCAAAAAAAGCCATCAGCACAGCACAATCCTCTTCAACCAGTTCTGGGAAACACCTCTCAGGACTCATCCAGCCCTATCTGGGCCACTGAGCTGCAAGTGATAGTATTCTACCTTATGCCTGTGCTTAACTGCGGGGGCGATGGCAATCTTAAATTTATTATACATTTTTAATGTAGCTCTGGGTAGACTGAAGAGGAAGTGTGGTCCCAATTCCAGAAATCTAGAGCATTCAGTTGCATTTTGTAGCAAGCGCAAATGAGCAGCCTGCCTCACTGCTGAGTAAATGGACTAGGACTCTAATGACCCTTTCTTGAAGACAGGAGGAAAACTTTCTGATTAGGAAGAAATGTCTGCTGAATTGGCTTAACTCCTTCCCCCTACATTCTTAGGTGTCCTAAACTATGTGATATAAATGACCTAATGCTGGGGCCAATTTTAGTGCACAGTCAAAACTGCCTCAGGGAAGATTGTATCTAGTATTATTTATATTCATTTTTAGACAATTGTGATGCAATTAATATTTTCACTATACCTAGTCAGTGGAGTTCCTTACCTGAAGAGTGCTTGTGCTAACCTATTCCTTAAAGAAGCTGTTTCAGCCTTTAGAAAAAGGCTTACTGCTAAAGATTTCTGTTTTCCTTGTGTAACTCTTAATCGTATCTCCTGGTAGTGAATTCATTCTGCATGCATTCTGAAAGCAGGATTTGTAAAGCCCTATAGACTTCGTTTGCAGTGTATGTTTTGAGAAAATGCCAATGGATTTCAGTGGAAAATTTCAATGGACTTCAGAAACAGTCTAAAGCATGAGGAAAGGGTGTTTAGAAATACTGTGCCATACTCGGGAACCAAAGCTTCTTTGAGACCTGTAAATATAGGAAATATATCTAGATAAGAAAACTTATCTTAAAAAAATAGTTAAGGTATATATAAGCATCAGAAATTCATAGTTCACATAATATATGGTTATAGCAAGTGGTTTTCACAGATACATTGTTGGTTTTAGTATTTTGAGTTTGCTACCCACCCGCTGTGCAAGGTTCTATAAAAGAAGTTTCTTTAAAATGCAGTCATGTTCTGAAAGGACAGTTGAGTTCTGGACTCATTCTCATTCAGTGATTTCTGTATTCAGTAGGTGTTAACTATAAACAAAAGGGCTATTTGCTCTACCTGCAATTGACATGCAGTCTTATATGTTTTTAACACCTATATTCTCCTGTACTAAATAAGTCTGTCCCTGACACTGAGCAATCTGATTTTTTCTAAATTATGGCCCTGATTTCATTGATCTAAACCCCTTGTTGGTTTGACTGCACTCAGTATCTCACAAAAAATTTGTAAACATTCCCGTTAATAAGAAACAGATCTACACAAGTCTTCTCAGATCACTTTAACTGAAATAACAGAAAAGATGAGCAAAATGCATTCTTAATTCTTCAGTCAGAAAATAGGACTACGTGCACCACAGGGAACCAGACCCACTGTGTGAAGCTCTCTAATGTTTACAGTGTAGTTTTTTAGAGCAGAAGCATATATAATTGAAATTCTGTTTCAAGGGGACCTGTCATAGTATTTTTGGCATATGGAATTACATTCCCTTAATGAACAATTTGAAATCACTATCTCTTTCATCCCGTTAAACCTCCAGATGTTCTATGTGTTTGTGTTCTTATTTGCGAAGTCGAGAAACACTATTGCCATTGCAGAATAAAGTATAGAGATGGAAAAGAGACATATTTGCTGTGTGCATGCCGAGTACTTGCTGCCTATTTATGGTGAGATGGCAATGCAAATATTTGCAAGCTATCATGCAGGAGATTTGCTTTCTATAAAATTTTTATATTTGTCTGTATTAAATTATCCTAATAAACCGGTTTGCCATAAAATTTTACTTCCATATAGAGTATACAAATAATGTATGTAAAGTGTACAGAAGTTACACAAAATACTACATGTGACTTCTAATTAAATGGCAAATCTGTTATTAGGGTGATGGATATCTTAGGAGACTGGAATAAAACGGAAAACACGACTGATAGGCACAGTTCCAGCTGGAATTCACCCAAGTCAGCAGTGCTGGGAAATGGTGCATCATCAAACAGGAGATGATGGCCATTTTAGAAAGAAGTTTTGTATCTTCAAATTCCTAAGTCATCTCCCCAGCTTTACAACTAATGCCTGTGTTAGCATCTCAGAGAAGATGCCAGTGTTTGTAAAGATGCTGGTGATATGCTATTCTCTCCCTTGTAAAAAGTGATCTTGCTACTTAAAAGTTAAGATGGAAAAGCTGGATTGCATGAGGGAAACAAAATCGCCAGCTCAGCCGGCCGTCCTCTGAGAATGAATTTAGTGGCAGAGGAACAGTAAGAATCAAATTTTAGGACTGGAAAGTCCCAATCTTTCACATGCAAAACCCACAATATAACATAACATAACATAACATAACATAACATAACATAACATAACATATAATATAAAATAATACAATAGCTGTTGAATGTGTTTCATATTTAGGTCTAGAAATGTCAGTAAATTGGATCTGTATAGTGAATAATTTCTGGAGTCAAAATTCTGTCTCTCTTTTTTCCAAAGCTCAGTAGAGCAAAAGGCTTAGAGCTTTTTGGCACATAGATGACAACAAAAGGTTTGATGCAAGGGAGTTCTGAATATATGGAATAAATACAGCTGAAATAATCTACCAGTGGAGTAGGAGTCTCTAGTTCCACATCTGTTGTTCTTATCTCACTAGAAGAAGCCCTTCACAGCACAGTTTCTACCATGTCAAATAACTTGTCTAAATAATGCAACATCTGATGTTCATTCAGAGACTGTGACTAGAAAGGAGTAAAACTATTTTGTAGTTTGGGGTCTGCCTGCACAACCCACAGAATTTTACCAAACCCTTATTTTATGTATGCATTTTTGAACTATATATAATCACACTCTAAATACTTCAAGTCCCAACAAAACTGCCAGATAAAAGATACATAATTCTCGTGTTTAATAGCCTTCCTGGTAGAAATTTCTATCTTCATTCAGAGTTGGATTTCTCCCATGACAGTTTTCAAACATTGCATATTCTTAGGGCTTTATTTGCCAAATGGGTTAAGCCACATTTTTTGACTTTTTTGCATGACCACAAACCCACTATCTGCGCCATTCAGAAACGTTAAACCAATCACTTCCCCTTCCGAGGAAACTGTTCCATTTGTCAGAATACATAAAGTATTGGAGGAGATCTCCATCAATGTCCTGCTGCAGTGTTGCTCCTTTCACCGAATCAGGCGAGAGCCTCAGGGTGACTCCAGAGGCTATGTGCTTAGACATCTGCTGGGAACAGGCATATCAGTGCTTCCATAAAGACAAGAATTGGCTCTGTCAGAAAGATGGGATTTGTTTCTCGGCACAGATTCAAATATGCCCAAACACACTTCTTACATAAAGAGGACTTCTGCTAGTCCTGCCTCTGTTGGTGGTAAGGACTTACAGTTTCCAGTTCTTTTTCAGATATAATTTTTCAAATGTCTTGCTTGTTAAAGAGGTAATGTGTCTTGGTGGGGCCTGGGGTATGAAGGCTGACATCATGAGGGTGAATGACTCTGTTTCTGGAGGGTAGTGATTTGTTCAGGGCTTGAGAGAAAACCCTGCCAGATGGGAAAGCAGGTCTTTGCTGCTGCTGGATCTCAGCCATTCCTGAGATGCTCCAGGAGGTTCAAGTGAGGAGCCAGGATGTCGCTAGGACTACAGCTGGCCAAAGTCATGTTGGACACTTGGCTTCTGGAAACAGCTGAGAGTGGGAACCTGTGCTCCTCCTTTATGTTTTCTGGTCAAAACTATTTAGCAGACTTGCATTTGATCTGAATTTCTCAGAGGATTAGGACAATCAAATTATTATATCCAGCGTTATCAAGCTCAGAAGATGATTTTTAGTTCAAAAAATAAATAAATGAGTTTTCTGTGGAAAGTTATCTTCCTCAAAGAAAAAGCTTAATTTGAATTTCTGTAGACCTCATGTATTTAGAAAGAAGAACACTAATAAGAAAATAACTTTTTCTACTTCGTACTACTGAGCAAATAGAAATCTGACTAATATTTTAGTTCGTATTAGTTATATAAAACCAAGCATTCAGACAAGGAGTATACTTTGTAGTCACTACTAATTAGATCTCTTCAGTTAGAAGTGCCTGGTGCATTCTTGCTGCCCGCCTGGTAAATAGGGGTCATACATAAACTATCAGAATTGAGTTTCAGAGTGATATCAGCTTACGGGAATCTAGCAAGGAAAAGTATTTTAAGTGCTGCTTTTCTTTCTTGCTAGTGTTTAAATAGGGGAGCAGTCTTGATTTAAACTTTGATTTACCGAAGTGAAAGTGCAGGATTTCTAGAAAAATATATACAGGACTTGTGTGTATCTAGAAAACGTAAAATCATTTAAGAAGTAGTTTTCTGATTTCTCAGGTACTCTGCTGGGCACATTTAAGAGATGCTAGAAGTAGCAAAAATAGAAAGCTACTCATTTTGCTCACTTCCTCTATGCTAGAATAATCTTTACCAAGTTTCTGCGGAAGTGTTTTACTGTAGCATCAGTTATGCCAGAAATTCTAACTTATTGGAACTCGGCTATTTCATGCTCAAGTGATTCCTGGAGCAGTAGGGGAGATTTTCATAAATACATGATGGGGCAGATGTTGTACTAATATCTGTTCAGTGAAAACGGATTCCTGGTTTGGCTCCACATCTCTGCCTGTTTGAGATAATCACAGTGAAAGTGAGCGGTAGTGACATGCCATTAAGTCTGGTACTGCCGCACACTGGGGATCTTTATCTCCTGCTACTTTTTTTTAATGCTGTAAACTCAGAATAAAATCAGGGGCGCGCTGGCAACGACAGTTTGAAAACAGTCTGTATTTCTCAGTTACTATCGCGTTCCGTAAAGAAATATGGCAGTGGTCCATGGCAAATCCTATTATCAGAATAATGATGTGATACAGTCCATTAGATTGTGTTTAAGCACTGATAAATAAACATACACTTTTTATTCCCTCCACTTTCCACCCCTGCTATGAGGTTCAGTATTCAGGGCACTCACATGTCCAGCTTTATATATTACAAGTCTAAACAGGTTTACATAAAGTTAAACCAAAGTGAGTGTATAAAAACAGCAAAGGAGTAAGCTCAGGGGAAAAAAAGCTGGAAAATAAGAACTCTGTTACTAGAAAGAAATACTTCTGCAGAAAACGTAATAGGATTCATAACCATTTTGACTTTGTTGAACAACTTTATCCATGTAACTTTGAGGAAGGTTATACCTGACTTCTGTGCAGTGAAGTCCAGCTAGGGAGAAATGTGCTTGTCCCCTGCTGTACGAAGGCCACCCATGACTTCAGTGGTACCTTACTTTGAAGAGGCGATCTCCTCTGGAACAGCATGCTCCCTGCGCCCCGGAGACATGTCTGAGAGGCACAGGAGACAGGCAAGTCCTGCCACACGTGCATGCCTGCAGCCCTGTGCTTAGATCAAGCCACGTGGCTCTGGATCTCTGAATCTTTGAAAGCAGCAGCTGATGTTTTCTTTCTGCCTATGTAGAAAGTTTTGGGATTTTTTGTTTTCCTTTCTTTGCATCTGTTTGACAAGGAAAACTCATCTTTAACCAGGTTGTGTGTGGGGGTGTTCATTTCGGTCTTAGTCTTATTTTTTTCTCTTCTATGGAGACCTAGAGATGAAGAACACCTATCTCTTTTAGAGATGCTCTTTCTGCAAGGGCAACAGCTTTTCTTTCCTCCTCTCCTTCCATTCCTTCATTTTCTCTCTTTTGTTCTCTGCCTCTTTTGAAGAGATAGAAGAAGCAAAAGCCCTTAAGAACGTCAAAAATACTTGAGGTGACAAAACAACGTTTGGAAGGAAAATTTGGAGCAGATAATTCTTTGTTCTTAGCCCTTTAATAACCAGAAATGAAAAGAACTCATGTTCCAAAATCTTACTATGTCACTGGCTGGGCATCTCTCTGTAAAACTCAAACACAGATCTTCATGTCAGACGATATTTTGGGGATTTGAAAGATAGTCACTGCAAAGACTGGGACATACTGATTTTGCTCTGAGTGTCATTTGTTTGATTAGAAGTTACTTTCAAGTTGCTTTCCAAAAGGTACTTGTTTAGAAGTTATTTTCAAGCAAATTAATAAAGATAGTTAAAAAAGGCATACTTCTGGAGAAGATTTGTTATTTGCACACTTTTCCAATAAAGCCAGGTCAAATTTCAGCTTCATGGGTAATGCTTTACAATGTATAACCAAAATTTTGGATATTGTTGGCTTAATCAAGAGATGACGTAGGACTTTCTGTGTTTAGTATGTTTAGTATGTAAATGGGGAACCTCCTTATCTCCATAGGAATATAAAGAGGCATGACTCCAGCCTGAATAGACTCTGAGACACGTGATCTCCCTTGTTTATTGTTTTTGGTGTACTAATGTGAGTGTGATGCTTTACAGTTAAATTTTGCTGTCTTGGTTAAAGGTATTGCCGTCATCAGTAGTCTGCTTGACCCCCTGCTACAGAAGATAGTATGGTATAAAGGTGTATTTGCCTATCCTCAGATGCCTAATGTGCAAATAATATACTTGCTTAAAATGTACATGAAGATGGGCTTGTGATAACATTTCAAACTAAGATTTGGGGATTTGAGAAGAAGCAATGAGTTGCAACCTGCTCACAGGGCCACACGCTTTAAAACCTGAATAAAACTTTCAGGTCAAATTTAGATCCAAAGACGAGTCTGAAATTTACGAATTTGTGTTCTGGTGACTTAGATTTTCATAGTCCAAAATTGCTTCTCTAAAGATTTGATTGTATGAGAAATGCAGGACTAAGTCACAAATTCAAAAGTACAGCCATACTGGCAAAAAATTAAATCCTATTTTTGTTGATATCAGTGGCAACCAGAGAATGTGTCTGACCTTTTAAATAGACTTAATCTTCCTGAATCACAGATATAATGTTTGATGTGACAAGGGCAGAAATAAGGAACACAAGGTCAAAAAGGATTGTATTTTGTTCTTTCAAAAGGCTAAAATGAAGTAATTTCATTGTTTTAATTTACAAAAAATGCAAACAATAGTTTGTTCATTTAGATAATAAAATTAAAGGAAAACTCCTGCTGAAAATCTTGAAAACTTGTTTGCTGAACGTGGTTAATATTTTCCTGGTGCTAGCAGAAATGACAGGAAATTCCAAATGTTACACTGAATGTATTTTCTGATAGGCCTATTTTCCCTAGTTCACGTACTATTTATTGTTAATTATTCCATTTTTTTTTCTTTTCTGTAATTCTTTAAATGGTGGTTGCACAGATATGCTGAAGAAATTAGTATACCCATCTACATGGGATCTTCATAAAAGAAAAATTATCTTGCTCTTATTGCAAACTTTCAAAATATTTTCCTAAAAGAAAGAAGAGTTTTTAATGCCCATGGCTATGAACATATGACTATCAGAAAATGTCTTTATCTTTCCAAATGCATTGGAAAAAGCCCAAGCATTAAAAACAACTTTATGAGCTTTTATCAAGCTCTTGTTGTCAGCTTTTATCCATTTTGTAAGCTTTTAGCTGGTATATTTAGTCCTGAATACTGACTATTATTGGCCTAAACCTGTCGATTTTCCTCTTATAAATCAAACTGTTATTAAATAACAGAACTTGATACTAATAAAACCAAGTCTTCACTTTTAAAACAATAAACCAAATACTAGACAGTATTGAGGAGCCCAGAAAGATCAAGATTTGTCTTCACTGATAACATTTCTCTTCATTAATAAGTTATGCTGTAAAAATGGTCCCTGGGAAAACAGCAAAGAAGTTGCTGAAATGGGGAATTATGTAGCCAATTAAAAAAATATATTTTCTTTATATCTTTTTGTGCTCATTTTCAGGCAATTAGGCTGCAGGTACATTCGTTTGGTTGGTGAACATTTTACTTTAAAATTCTGAGATTGATGAGCTATTTATTAAAGTAATTCTAACTGACAGCATAATTATGCAAGGGATTATTGTCTCTTCATTTACTTTTCTGCAGTGATTAGCTTGTGATGTTATAAGACGCATTTATGAGAATGACTTATATTTATAATGTTTTAATTAAAATTGGATTGGGAAGCAAATGGGAAAATTTACATTCAACATCTACAGTTGTGTCAAACATGTTTGATGGCAGTTGTCTTTTTATTAGCTTAGGATAATTAATTGGGGTATTTATGTACTAATATTACCTAATTAACTCAGCATTGAGATCATTAATTTAGTTAACGGTTGTCCAAGAAAAAAATGGTGTGGTAGAATAGCCAGTTGCTTTCATTTCACTGTGTTGTTCTTGGTTACATGATTTTTTTCAAACAGGTATTGTCTTTTAAAAGGATTCAGAGAATATATCTATTTTATTGGAGAGGGCAATTTTTGCATTTTACCCATGGAAAAACAAGGTACAGTGTAAATTGTGCAGGGAGAGAGCAGGGCAATTGAATGGTGTTCACTTTCAAAGATGCTGTTAGATATGGTACACCATCCATCAACAGCAACTGCAGTCATTCGTATGCTCTTACATTCAAAATGCATATTTCTTTTAAAACACACCTTATTACAATATTACTGAATATCTGATGTGTGTAAGAATCAGGCGTAAATGTTGGACACTGAGCAGATATATATAACTAAAACAAAAACAAAAAAATACAAGTTCTTCTCTCATTCATGTGCGTGCAGAACCTTAGGTAAAAGCAAAGTTTAGTTCAGCCTTTCCAAAGGATAGTTTTAGGATGAAGTATGGAGAATTATGTGCAAGATACCTAATTAAAAAGCATTCTGCCTTGCTTTCCACATACTGAGTAGAGTTCGCTGACATTTCAGTGATGCAGAAGGTGTTTGGGAACTTTATGTTCGTATTTTTGCCCATGTGTTGCCTGTGCCATAAAGAGTGTGCGAGAGCTGCCCCTGAAAAAAACCCACCAGTCTTGCAGGATGGGGGTTTGGAATGAGATACTCCTATTTTACTTACTTCTACTTAAAGAGTATTAGTTTATTTTCTTCTGTTAACAAACATCTAAATTAATGTCAGATCAGTTCTTAACAATTCTGTGCTTTAAGCTTTACTCTTATGAGCCAAGTAAGTGGACATTGTGGGATGTAAAAATAGAGTGGTTTGGAAAAGAAGCATACTCAAATGCCTAAAGTGCTTAAAATAACAAATGTCATTGAACTCTGAAAAGTGGTTCTGTGAAAAGGATACAGGTATCTCTGACTCATAAGGACATTTGGTCAGTTTTGGAGAGGGAAGAAATATCCAGTCAAATGGTTTATTGACTTTACAGACCAAAAGGTCAGGTCAGAAACCCGCAGGCTGCTCACTTAGACCGAAGCAGGTCCTTACAAATCCCTACAGAAGCTTTAAAAGACTGTTTTTCTAAGCCCTTTCTACCTTCTAAAATTCAGCTCCTGTACATGTGTGTTTCATTGCTCCTGTTCCTGAAAATTTTGCTTTACCTGTGAGTGTATTATAAATCCTGGGGACTGAATGAGCCTACTTTTTTATCAAAAGGCAGTAGCACAAGCTGAACCAGTGTCAGCTTTGGTAGCCATTTCTTCCCGCATTTTTTGTTTTGATTTTTTTTTCTGTGTCTGGAAGCCACTAATAGTGTTTGTCCACATAATGTGGTGACAAATACTGTAATTTCCCTTCTCCTATTTGTTATTTACCTGATTACACACAAAAGTCTGAATTAGTATTCTTCATGGTTCATCTCACTTGATTAGCCACAGTTTCCTAAGCCATTTCCATAATTAGTTTTCTACGATCCTGTTCCTTTGATTATGTATTCTATATGCTTTGTTCCTAAACTTCAGATATTATATTTAAATGTCTTTATAAACCTATGCAGTGAATGAATCTAACTCACTGAGTGTCCTGTGCAGTACAGTCGATCTGTTCTTAACTTTCTGCAACATGTTGACAGATTTTGCGTTGTATGAAATTTTTTAGCAAGTGTTCCATGTATTTTTTTCAAAATTACTGCTAGGGTTATACATAGCTGTGTGCTGAGGACACGTTATTCTTGTGGTACCTTCTAAATATGACTCCGTCGTTGATTATTTCCTGTTATGTTTTGAAATTTCTGGGAGAAGGAGGAAATCTGCAGAATAGAGCATGCTGAGTCAGGAAATCCACATTCTTCTGTAGTATTGAGTTTGAGAATACTTAATTTTTATTTATTAATTTTAATAATAGTCTGATCAAAGACATATTATTTATAAACTTCTGAAGTGCTTGTCATTATAGTATTCAAGTATCTTCTACAGAATTTTTAAATGAATAGTTATATTCTCTTGTTATTAGGAAAGTGCCATTATCCCTATGTTATTAGCTAGATAAATATTTCAGTGGCGGCACACAGTACGTGTTTTGTACTGCCACTGAGGTAGAGGTTGTACGATGTGATTGTCGGTAAGTGGTAGCTCCAGGCATGGGTGGCTTCTCAAAACTTTTTTATTTTCCCATATGTATTTCAGAAGCGTCTTCATCAGTGAGGTCATGGGGTGTTTAGGAAGAATACCGTACCTTAGAAATAAATTATCCGGTATCAGAAGGGTGAGAAAATAAGAATGATCTAAAAAATGTTTTAGATATCCACCTACAAAATAATGGGTATATTCCTCTATAGCCTTTAAATAATGCTTTTCTTCAGTATCCCTGTCTCCAACGTGAATCTAATCATGCCAGAGGAGCATCGTTCTGCGCCTTTTTGACAAAAGAGAACCTGAGCAGTCTCCTTCCTAACCCTGCTTGACAGCCACAGGACAAAAGTGCNAATAGAATAGCATGAATTTTTGTTTTTAAATCATCTTGTGGTTGGAGTGGGCTGGGGGTGGGTAGAGCAGGGGTTGTATTTTTAAATAGCAGTTGTTGACACCTCCTTTAAATGCTTCCAGTAGCACTAGCATATGAACACAGTGACTAACAGTGCCTGACAATTTTGGTTTTACTGCAGTCATTGCTTTGACAGGCCTTGACTTTCTGCCAGTTCAGTTGGAAAGAGGCTCTATATCCCCTTTGCCTCAATGGCTTTCCAGATTCTCTCTCTTTTCTAACCACACATTTCTTTGTCTCACAACTCTGATTTTTCTGGACTAATGGCCACAGTCACCTCTTTCCCCTTGCCCCATGGCCACTTGGGCTGCCTCTGCTGTTAAATCATTAAGACACATACACACATTCCGAGAAAACAAGAGAGAGATAATTACAACATTAATTGATCTTTTACCTCATTTTTTTTTTAATAAAAACATCTGACTTGAACGGGAGGTGCAATTGCTTGGTACTTCTCAAGATTAAGCGTAGAGTCAATCTGTCCATGACCCCACCCTGACTGTGACCCAGTGACCTGTCCCACGAATGTAGTATTGCTGTAGTATGTCAGTCTCTTTAGACTACGTATGAGCTCCCAGGGAACAGCTGGAGATGCTGGGTGATGAACAGTAGAGATTTACCCTTTTACCAATTCCTGCCACGGTGTCGACATAAAGCAGGCAAAGCTGTGTGAACTTATATTTGTTGAAAGAAATACTTTATCAAGAAAATGAAGGGAAAGTCAAGGAGCAAGATCAAGGTTCTCACTAGTTCATCATACCTTCTTGTTTTCAAGTTTAAGTCCATTATTGTCTATAAATATCTATAATTTTTAGTTTCTGAGAGGAAGTAAGGTTACTGAAGTTAGTCATGCCCTCAAGTACTTAAGCTCAAGGGTCCCAACTCACCATAAGCCAAACAGGTGACTATCAGGAATTGTGACTATTTACAAGGTGGGCTAAAATGAGCTGTAGATGTCAAGTCATTTTCAAATTGTCATGTATGTCCAATGCAAAATCTCACTCTCTTTTCTGTTCTTCTTTCTGGGAGTGAAAAGACTACCTGGGCACGAATGAATTATTATTTCACTCTTAATGGTGCTGCCAGGTCCAGGCTGATTATGTACTAAGTATTATAAAAATGATGCCAGCTTTTCATGTTTTCTGGCTTGTTGATAGCTTAGAAAAACACAGTGTCTGCCACCATCAGTCTGCAGTGGAGGTGGAGTTCACTACCAAAAGAAAAGTATAACGGAAGAAAGAGCATTTTTTATCTCCTTTTTGTTGTCTTATAGTCACCTAATGGCAGAGTATTTGTGAGAAGTATATTTTGTCTGCAGTAAATTGATAGCACAGATTTATTTTTTTTTTTGGTCCACATGCATGAACACTTCATTGTTAACAAGTAGGTAAAGATTGAACATAGACTAGTAGGAAAACACAAAGGAACCAACACAAAAACCCAACAGATTACACTCATTTCTGAGCTTTCATGGTTTCTTTGAAGTCAATGGAATGATTTTTACCTATGTCAGAGGTGTAGTTGTCAATATGAATACTTTCTAAAGGAAGTTTTTAAACTGTGAGCAGAATCCACAACAGCTAATCATAGCATGAATCGTCAGTTATAAAAACATCTCATTTTCCTTTGACAAGCAAATATCTTCTGTAGAGTGCTCAGGTCTTCTGTAATGAAAGAATGGAGAACATCTAGGTACTTTATCTGAGGAAAATACTGTAAAGCTTGTAGAGAAAATGCTGCGTATTGGGGAAGAAAAAAGTTTTTAGAGGAAAAATATGTATTAAGTATTCGTACTCTATGATCATTATGTTGTGCAATAACCTAAAAACTACCATCTGGCACAAAGAATAATGAATACAAATTATATGTTCATATTTATGAAGATTATTAGTATCACTCTGGTGAAATGGCTGGAAGTGGCTTCCCATTTGCTATTTTTTTTTTTTAATTATCTGCTTTCTAGTAGCAGTGATAAAAGTACATGAAAACAAACTAATAGGAAATTTAATAGGATATTTATCATTTCTCCGAAGAAATCTGCTCGATATGGTATTTTGGGCAACATACCCAAAACAACTGTCCTGATTCTCTTCTAGGATTTCCTGTCTCTGAAGGCCATCTCTACTCAGTGCCTCACTATTGTCAGTAGATTTTCATCCACATAGGACATTCTCCGAAGGATGGATGCAGTAATAGAATTTTTTTGGATGGGCCCAAGTGAGATTCAAGTAGTGTGTCATTATCTGGCGACTAACAATCTGAGCTAGTCTTTTAGCATATGTTTCCTTGACTATCTCCACTCTATTAACAGACATTTAAATTTACAAGGCAATGTGACAGTGGCCTTTAAACACATCTGGCTACATGAAAACGGAGTATGAATTTTGGATATATATACATTTTTTTCTGGTGCTGCAGCTATGCTCCAGTTTGGAAGTACATTTTTTACATTACCCTGTATCAGTACAGAATTTTACTTTATAGCTCTTTGATTTTGAAATCTAAGATAAGGCTTTTCTGAGATATATATTGGATATTCATTTACATTAAACTTTACATTTCAAGCAGAGTGTTATGTGGAGTAACAACAGAAATTTTACTGAAGAAAAATGAAAAATTCCAAATATTGTATTGACCTGGGCTCAGGTCAATTCAGTTCCAGTTTCATTTTGATGAGTTTTCTGGCCCATTAGAGATGTAGTTTGTTAGGCATAATTAATACTTTTCTACTTACAGTTTTTATACAAACCCCAATATATATTAAATTCAAATAAAAACTCTTAAGTAACTGCAATAAACTGTCAGCTCAAAACCTCTGATTATAAAATAAAGCCTGTATCTTTTGTTGTTAAATTTAGATGAATTGAAACAGCTGTCCTGGGATACCTACAATTCATGTCTCATTCATATAGCCACAAAATGACAAAATTTTATGTCATTTAATTTAGTTGGCTAGAAATCTTTGATCATTTAGTTTTCTCAATGTAAATAAAATCTGATAAAAGCAAGCTGACAGTAGTCATTCTTGGATCTTCTGGAATTCATTCCAGTGAGAAACATTGTGGGTTTGAAGTTTTCCGTGTTAAAAAGGCATACATTTTTCTGTGCAAACCTCTACCTGTAGTTAGAAAGACAGTTAATTTTGGTTAAAGATAATAAAGAAAAGAGTTACGCTTGACTGATTTTTCAAGCCAGTTGTTATATTCGGGTAGTCTGAAGAACCTGGGGGACAAAGTTCATTCACAGATCTTCAATATACTGAAAATATTCTCAACTTGTAAAACAAGTGAAAATAGATTGTTGGGTGCAGGTTGCTTAATGCATTGTTGTTGAGCTCAAATGAAGATCTCTTTGTACAGTCACAGAAGTATAAAGATGCCTTATTGTAACCGTATTGCAAATAATAATAATCAGGCTACTTGTGCTTTGTGTTCAATCTCTATATTCATGTGGTGTGGGAAAAAGAAATTCAGAAATTAATATTAGAGTTAAAAAATGCCAGGAGAGTTATTTTCAGTCATATATGAGGCAAAATATTATCTTCAGTAGAATGGTGATAGATTTTTTGAATGCAATGTTTTGCATACTAAATGGAATCCTAGAGAAGGCTGACAAACATATTGTAGTTAACATTTGATAATAACTGTAAATGAAATAATTATGAGCATAAGACAACTCTGTCTATAAACTTTTTTCAGCTGGTTTGATATCACTTTTTCCATCTTTGAACAAGAAAATTAATTGTGTTGCTCAAGTGTGAATTTGAAGCCTTAGAGTGTCCTCTTGTTTTCATCATCAGCACAAGTTTATATTCAGCCTTTGAATACAATTGGATGAGATTTCCTAGACTTATGAGAAATGTTTTCCATTATGTCTTCCTGTGTCAGTATACAGGAACCGGTCATGTACAGGATGAGAAGTACAAGCACAGAGAGGTCTTTTCAGTGAGAGTCATGGGAGAATCACAGAACTGTTGAGGTTGGAAGGGACCTTTGAGATCATCTAACCCAACGCCCTGCTCAAGGCAAGGTCAATCAAAGCAGATTGCTTAGGGACGTGTCCAGTCAGGTTTTGAGTCTCCAAAGAGAGACTCCTCAACCTTTCTGGTTGAGTGGTGCCAGTGTTTGGCCACCCTTGCAGGGAACCAAAACAAACAAATGAACAAAAAACACCCCAAAACCCTTTTGTATTTTTAAATAGAATTCCCTGTTTGTGCCAATTACCTCTTATCCTGACACGGGGCATCACTGAGAAGAGTCTAGCTCCATCTTCAACCCCCTTGAGCCTTCTCTTCTCCAGGCTGAACAGTCCCCACGCTCCCAGCCTCTCCTCCCATGACAGAAGCTCCAATCCCTTAGTCACATTTCTGACCTTCACTGGACCCACTCAACTGTGTACATAGCGCTTTTGTAATGGGGAGCCTAGAACTTGACCCACAACCCCAGAAGGATCTCACCAGTGCTGAAGAGAGGAGAAGGATCATCTCTCTTGACCTGCTGGCAATGCTCTGCCTAATGCAGCCCTGGAGGCTGTTGGCTGTCTTTGCCACAAGGGCATGTTTCTTGGTCATGGTGAACTTGGTGTCCACCAGGACCCCCAGGGCCCTTTCTGCAAAGCAATTTTCCAGCCAGTCAGCCCACACAGTCTGTACTGGTGCATGGGGTTGTTTCTCCCCAAGTGCAGGACTTTGTATCTCCCCTTACTGAACTTCATAAGGTTCCTGTTGGCTCATTTCTCCAGCCTGCCAAGGTCCTTCTGAATGGCAGCACATCCATGTTGTGTACCACCCAGTCCTGCCAACTGTGTGAAAGCAGGAATTTGCCAGTAGCTGATTTGAGAAGTGGTCCATTAAAAAGTTCCCCCACCTGCAAATAGCTGTTGCATACAACAACACATAGAGGCTTTGTGCTCTCCTGATATGTCATTATATGAGATAAAAGTGAGCCTTGAACCATATGCTCCTTGAAAATATTGTGCTCATCTTGTTATATCTAGAGTATATTCTATAGGTCAGTACAATCAAAAAATAAAATAATGAGAAAAAAGGGCCATCAAAATCCCCAAAGCCCAATTACCCCATCTATTCACTGTTTCTGAGGTGAATTAATGGAAGTGTTTGTTGCTGACAAAGAGCTGAGAGATAAGCAGTAACTTCAGGCAAAAACTGTCAAACCTGTTCACTTCTTGAAGTCACTTAAAGAGCTCTGTCATCCTTAGAATGGAAAGGGCCATGGGAGGGCTTATAGGAATACAGCAGTCCCTAGATTTTAACAAATAACAAGGTGCCACCTGCAGAACAGAATAAAGGAAAAACCTCTCACATCACTCAGCTTTTCTGCGAAGGCTACAAAATTTTTGTCAACATTTTGATTTATATGTTTTTCATAAAGTGTTTTCTGCGAGTGGTACCTTACTCCAGTATAGCTCCATATTAATGCACAGCATTTTGCTTCAGTACTTTTATTGTTGAAGAGGAACTTTAGTTCACTGTGGCATTTTGGAAATGCTGTAGCAAATGTTAAAGGACTGTGATGCAACAATCTAATACAATGTAATGTAACAATGTAATAAACACTATAACAATTATCATTATGGCTAAGTGGCTAATGCTAGCAATAAGTGAATTTTGAGGTCACTGGCAATTCTGAAGAAAAATGTCCAGAAATTAAGAAATTAATAAAATAGCCTAAACAAATGCCAGAATACCTATTTTAGGTTGAACAAAATTCAAATCAACCTCAAAACCCTCCCACTCTTTCAGTGTTCTGTTTCAGGGCTTGCTCTGAATGTGCAGGAAAAGCGCATTCAACAAAAAAGTGAGAGCAAATGTTGGAAAAAGGGACTTTGGGGGATGTTTGCACTCTTGCAGTCTCAGATTTGCCATGGCTCAGGCTGGTGGCCTAAATGCCCCTCTGCTGAGTTATGGCCAGATGACTTGTACAAAGTCACAGACGCTGCCAACGAACCTGATTCTAAGTCAGCATATGGCAGAAGGTTTATTTTTTCTGCTCCATTGCTTTTTTTATTATGTTTATTTTTCTACTGTTTTAATTGCAAGTTTTATTTTGTTTATATGTATGGCTCATCACTAATGTATTTTAATGTTTACTGCATCATCTGGGAAAAATAGAATATTAAAAGCTATGTAAATCTGTTTATAAACATGCTACTCTTTGCCAAGGGAAAAGCATCCAAGATGTTTTAACTGACAGCTCAGTTCAAGCACGTGCATCTAATCTCTGAATATCTCAGTGTATGAACAGTACTCACATTTACCCATTTACAGTCACATCTTCACTGAATCCATTATAAATTAGTATACACACCGATAATAGGTACAGTAAGCTTAGCAGTAAAAACATGTTCGTAAGCAAAGCGCACAGCAATAATCAATGTTCATTTTCATGAGCAGTGTACAATCTAATAAGTCACAGTGCAGAACAAAGAGAAGGTTGTGTTATGTTACTCAGTGAATGACTAGCTGTGAAAAATTGAATTTTCAGTGGATTTACCAAAGGTCAAAGTAAGGGATTATTGAGCTGGAGAGGTCTTTCTTCCTCAGACTGAAAGAGCTGCAAGCTAAGATTTTTCTCTTTCTTCAGAAAGCAGAATGATTTTGAGTCAAATGAGAGAATTAAATATTTAAAGACTGTCAACAAAACACATCTGTAAGCATGCACATATTTGTTAGAATCTGTGAATGTAACTCACTTTCTGTTCAGCATGCAACCTGATTTTTACAGTTGGAATAGCTTTGCACCTAAACATACAAACCATAGGGTTTGGGCCAACAGGGTAAAAATGCCTTGTTCTTTCATGGCAGAGCAATGCATTACAATCTTTTCCAAAATGAACATTGTGAAGTATTGGTTTCAGTAAGACTTTTACTTGTAGGAAATCTGTGTTCCCAAGTGCAGCACACACATCTTTTTATTTAACTACTATGTACTCGAAGGGCCAGATTTTTAGATAGACTTCAGCATGCATTTGTATAAGCTGACCATACAAATAATTTTATTTAGGTGTACATAAATTCCCCATTACTGCAAATGTATATTAAGAAAATGAAATACATGAATTTAAGTGCTGAAAGTATTATTTTACACTAGCAGAAAATGAGAATAATTGAACTTTTGACAATTAGGGGATGCTCAAAAACCTCAGTCAGAAGTTTGGTTGGCTCAAGTAAATTGGTGTCACTTACATATATACCATGAAGTTTTGCTAGGAGGTTTGTTAGTAAGATGCATTCTCCATGCTAGATAGACCCACATGCTTCCCAAAAGCCCACAGAGGATCCAAACCAAGACCACTCTTAAATGTTGATTTTGCACCTCTTTTTAACAGTGCCTCTCTACAGGATGGGGTTTAGATGTTCAAGGAGACAGCATTGGAGTTTACTTTTCAGTCATGCGAAATGTGGATAGTAATCCTGTCTCCCACAGATCTTTGGCATCCTGTTTAAATGAGACTATTGCCTTTATTTTTTGTCCATTTTAAGACAAAATATCTAGTGGCTTAATAACAGCTGTTGCTCTTCAACATGTACTTAGAAATCTAGTTTAGGATGCTAATTTGCTTAAGGATGGAAGAGAACTATTTTTTCATCTTGATAAAAGCTCTTTCTGCATTTTAATCTTCTAATCAACAGTAACAGGCTATGGAAATATGTAGTGTTTTTAAGAGGGACATTCCTAAGTACTCATACATGATTTTATAAAAAGTATGAAGCATTTTAAAATGCTCTTCCAGCATCTCAAGTATTTCTGTTCACCCAACCAAAAAGTCCGACTCACTCTGACGTCCATGGGCAATTGTAATAGTTGCTGACCTCAAAGAGTGGCCTATAATAAACATGCAGTTTAAGATAGCCACATAAGCTGTTCATAGCTGTCCAATAGCACAATATTTGCTTTTCCAGTGAACTGGAATATTTTTTCTAGCTCTGTTTGGCTGTTTTCCTGTTGGGGGTTGTTGTTTGTATGTTTATTATCCAAAAGTAAGACAGTACTGGCTGTCTTCACCTCTCAGAAAACTGGCCAGGGTAATGCAAGAACCTTTAAATTGAGGCAAGGCTCCCAGCCTTGCAAGAAGCCTGTGATTCCCCAGCTCACTCTCTGGGCAGCCGCCGCAGCCTACAGGCAGCACGCATAGCAGGCAGCTTGGAAACCCAGAGCTGCAGCAGGGAGAATCAGCCTCATTCCTACTCCACGGCGGGGAGCCAAAAAATCCTAGAAGTCATGACTTGAGCAAAAAGCTGAGTCCCCTGTGGAAACAGGCAGTGTGCGCCTGGATTTTTCAGACCTTTAAGTACCAGTCATGAGCAAATTAAATGAGATACCAGGCTCCTAAGCAGCTTGCTAGATGGGAAGCATATTTCTAGCAGAAAGCGGCCCAAATTTTGAAGGAATTAATCAAAACAATTAATCTCTTTCCACCTCAGCAAATTAGTATTGTTTCACTGAAAAATTGTCATCCAGCTGTAATGATATTAACCCTTGATTTACATAGCGTCTTGTACATTTCAGAACAGACTTTCTGTTCTGCAATGAATACCACTTAAGAAGTTGTAACAGGTTGCCCTAAAAAAAGGATAACGTAACTTATTGCTTTAACACCGTGCTTTAGCATATTGCCTTAATCAAAATACCATCTCTTCTTTCCCCTCCTCTCTCTTCTCCTCCTATTTCTCTCCATGTTCGTCATTCTGGGATAAGAACTTGTTACTTTCTGACAGCAGCATGCGGTTGTGGCTTTAGGTGAGATGGCAAAATCTTGTGTTTATTGTGTAAATGACTCACCCTTTCTGCCAGTCACAGTTTCTGGTATTTAACAGCACAATAGCTGCTTTGATGGATTGGATAAACTGAAAGCCCTTCTAACCACGTAACATACTGCTGATCAATAACTGTAAGGAATGTGTAGGAATAAGGCATATAAACATGCTTCCTTTGAAAGCATAGTGGCTTTGGGCACACTGTGGTCAGCATGTAATGACCTAAGATGTCTCCAAAACCGCATGAGTTAAACTAGATAGGCAGGGACTAAGTACCCTCCAAGGACCAGTACTGTGAAGGGAAACTTACCTGTGTGTCTCTACCCAGTGTTCAGTGATTGTGTGAGTGTAGCATAGTGCAGAAGTACCCAAACTAACTTTAAACTAGGCTAGCTATGGAAACAAAGAGATCTGCACAAACTAATTTATCCTACAGAGAGAAACCAACGCTTGTCCCTTAATGTAAATCCTTTTGGTCTATCAACAAGGATAGGGAAGGGAACTGGGAAGAAACTCTGTTGCCATACCTACAAAGCCATTAATTTCTAAATGGTCTCACATATAACAACCTTCTTTCATTTCCACTGTACCAAGTATTATTGATTTTTGCTGCTGCAGCAGTACCTTGAAGACCTCACCAGTGCCTCTAGGCATAGATGTGTTATATTTTTACAGGCATGTAACAGAGATAATCCATGCCCTAGGCAGCCATCAAGCCAAAAGACAAAAGGATGTTAAAAATATTTGGGGAGAAAAAGGGAGTAGCAAGGTAGTTAAAATTGCACATGAACCAGCAGGCAAGAAGTAATACAGAAAGAGGAGGATGAAGTTGCATTAGTATTTCTACCATACCATGTGTGAAAATTAATTAATGTTAATCACTGCAGCATTATAGGATAAAGCAGTGATTTTAATGCTTGTGGTGTGAATGTGTTCATTAACAAAAGACTTGCTTGTTCTTGCAACAGGCATAAAACAGGTCACTATAGACCCACCAAATACCATCTTGTTAGTGAATCAACACTGGCGTGCTTTCATCATGTTTTGTGATATTAATTAGCTGAGACAAGGTAGCAGACATAGCATTTTTAATGGTATTGAAAATATCTAAAACAAAAAGCAAGAAGTCACATTTTATTCTGCATCACCGCACGTATTCAAAGCTGAACGGGCTGCTGCTATGACTTGCTCATCCACAGATGAAGGTAGTGCAATTTAGCAGATCTAATTTCAGCTAACAATTATTGTTTTGATAACCACTACATGTCTCACACATATACAAGCCTCCCTGGTCAAATCAACATCTCCTGGAAATCCAAGTTTCAGCTGTCTTTGATCAGCAATAGAGAGACATCCACACCCTGTAAACTTCTGTTCTTACTCTGCCTTAGAGCACTGGAATATTGATTTTAGTCTGTGCTTCTCATTTGTTCAGTTAGTGTAATTGCATATGAATGTTTCTTCTTTGTCTTCCTTTTTCTTCTTATTGTAATGTTCTCACAGCTCAGTCAGTAACACTGGCTTTCTGGGAGCACTGGGGAGATGTCTGAGCCTGATCATCATGACAGTGCAACCATAGATGGGTCAAGACAATCAATGAGCTGAATCACTAGTGCCATGTTCCCACTGAAGTAGGCATTCCCCAGTCTTAGACTGTCATCCCAGAAAAATACTATCAAGAGAGATGTCTATTCTTAAGTGCCAGTTATCGGTCTTGTGCCTAGTTTGAATATATCTATGCACTTCTGTTTCATGCATAGATTATCTGTGGCTTTAGAACATATTAGAAACTAGATTAGGGCTTGCAGATTTTAAGTGTATATACACAAGCTCCATCTCTATAGCTTATAGTAGCAAATCATTTTGATGTTCACTGAGTTATCTTGTTCTTTGAATTAATATCTTCTTTTTATATCTTCAAAAATCATACCTACCCCTCATTGACTAGGTCTTCCAATTTTTGTGCACGCTGTGTCCAAATCTTTGTTTTTCATGTTCCCATGGCAAAAGGAGCAATCACTTAGTAGACTTCAGTGTGTAATAAAAACTCACTACTACATTAAATAAGACAGGCAAATTCTTGAAGACATTTATGCTACATTTGTGTGAGGTACAGTAGAAAAGAATAATTTTCTATTCATTATTGTTTAAAATAGCACCATTTATGTGTAATCAGAGGGTTTCAGAGTCCTATATATACAAACAAAATAATGAAAGCACTCACATGCTATAATTGCTGTGTAATAAAATTATGTATTTAAGCCACATAGTGTGTTGGCTGAATGCGTGTAAGAAATTACAACACTTCAACTGCAGGTTGAAATGTATCATTGAAAAGCTGATTTTATGTTTTATATATAAAGTTGCAGAATTACAACAGTAAAGCTAACTTAAATACTATCAATGACTAGCACTCTATTATTTCAATAAATAGAGATCTGGTTCTTCTAAAATAATTTCTGAAGCTATTGGCACAATTTTTTTCTTTTTAAGGCAATGTATTAAAACTACTATATTCTACATTAGTCTGCACAAGAGTAGCTGTAATTCAAGAGTCAGTCCTCCATTCATCAGAAAAGAACTTTATGACCAGAACTTTGCCTACAGATATGTGTGTATAATGAATAAATGAATAATTCCTACCAGATAACAATATTATAGTCTTTATTGTTCTGGGACCCTCACTTACAAAACAGCCTAGAAATTTCAAACATTTTGATCTATAAGCTTTTACTGAATTTTAGTTCTCTCAAATCCTACATACATTGATGAGAATAAGTCCTTTACCGCCATGAGATAAAATATGGATCACCATGCAGGCAGATATCAAAGAAGAAATGCATGGAGAAGAAGATAAGATTGGAAAAGTTGTTAACCAGTTTCATGCTAATTGATCAGCTGACAATGTTGAGAACAGATTGTTCTACAGACATCCAAACATCAGCTGCCTGCTGATGTAGATGTAAATCTAATGAATGTGTTAGGGGAATTATTTCAGGCATTTTATTTAATAATAAGTCTGTAAGTTATAATGTATTTCAGAAGAAATTATACTTCAAAGATGAATAAACAATTAATTATTTTCACTTTACATTATTTCAAGAAAAGCCATCTCCTACTAAAATGGAAAATCCCATCTTCCACCATTGCAAGCTGATAATGGTTTTGGACATTCTTTAATCCCACCATAATAATAACAATAGCTTGTGGTGATTTTAAGAACTAGATTTTCCAAGGCCAAATTCCTTGTAGAGCATTTCAATTTCACAGCCTGGAATAAAAGCCCAGGTTTTTGGAAAAAGACACTAAATACTAGGGGTTCTACAAGCAAGACAGGCTTCTTGCCTCTCAACAGAATGCAGATTTGTCTGAGGGGCCTTATATTAAAATACAAACAAATATAAATTTCTAAACAGATACAACAGTATGTTCCAAGTGACTCCTATTAGATGTCTTTTCTGGGAATTTATTTGTCTTCTGTGAGATCTGGAAGTTAGACTAATAAATTTCTCCATATTTGGTAGCAGCTGACAGCATGTCCCATTGCAACTGGCTCTCCAGTTGTGAGGTTGAAGATCATCATGCCTTTTTCCCCAGTCTCTTTCTAGAATGGTCCTTTTTGATTCATGGAAATCCTTAGCAATATATTTCACAGGTTTCACTTTGAGATAAATGGATCCACTATTTCCCTCCCTTTGAAATTTTCTGAGACAGATGTCAGCAATAACCTTAGTACTTCTCTGAATCTTGTTTCCTTTTTCTTCCTTCTCTCTTCAAATGAATCAAAGGGAAATAGGCTTAGAAGCTGTTCAGAACATCCAGATGTAGCATAATAAAAGGGAGAAGAGGATATGATCTTGAAGAATCTGTCATAGTTTTTAACCACGATAATTGCAAATATAACTGAATTTCATGCATCTTGCCAGGTACTTTGTACTTGGAATACATGAGTGACTATCATGTGGCATGTCACCATCTAAAGACCTGAAAGCTGCAAACACCCCAAGATGCTGAACACATCTATTTTATTTTATTCAGCTTAGAGCCTAAAATATGCCAGGTACTTTCCATGCACAGAGACAGTTCCTGTCTTTCACTTTGTGTCATTATTGAAAAGAAATCCATGACATTTTGTTGGTGAGTCTTTCTCACTTCATAGAACCAGCTGTTATGGTGCTTAGTGTAAATCCATGTGACCGAAATTCTGTATTCGCTGAAGTCCCCACAAAGTTCTTTTTTCACCTTCAACGTGTTGTTCTGGCATAAAAATTTTTGCATGTGGACATGAAAATTTGCTGAATGTTCTTTTTTTTTCCCTAGAATGTTAATGAGATATAATGTGAAATTGAGCTGTTTAAATTTATTTTCTTAATGATTATGCTGCAGGTAATTAATTCATAAGTCATTTCTAGGCCCTAGAGATTTCTGTGACACATCAGAGCTAATGTTGTAGAGATAATGGAATTAAGTGGTATGTAGATGGTCCAGATTCTGAAATGCTGGCACTGTGCATTTACAAAGCATTCTGTGGACTGCAAAATGATGGAGCTCCTAAAGATATCTTCCCTTCTTTGCCTAGGTAAGCAAACAGATGAAAAAACAAAACACGCCGAGTTAATGAAGACTGTCAGAGCTCCCTACTCTAATACTAGCAATAGATTGCAGTAGGAACAAACACTTAGCCTCTAGTTTTCAGTCCCGAAAGTTAGATTCTATCCTTAGAAATGCTTGCAAAACTTTCAGTTTCAGCAGATAAATATTTATACTCGAAAAGAAGAGTTAGGCCCCAAACTGAATTGACTACATGTTTAGCAGTTATCTGTGGATTTTCTACCTTCAGTCCGTAACTGAAGAGTGTATGTGTGCCATTTGAAAGCGGTCAGAACGCATTTAAAATCAGATCACGGCTGTTCTGAACGTAGTTACAGGAAGAGCGAGAGGGCATCTACAGTTTGAACCTCTCCAGAAAAGTAAGGAGATGACTGTCACAACTCGGTTCCAACTGGAGTTGTCTGGTTAATGAGTAAATGGAGACACTGGTTGGTAATGCTTTCTCGGGGTGGTCTCTCAGGGCTTGCCACTTTGGCTTCTTCCTGGGCCTGCTCTTTCAGAATTCGGTGGCACAGGAGGACAAGGGTTACAAACTGCTCCTTGAAAAATGATCTCAACTTATTGTTGTTTTCAGCAACCAAACACATTTCTAGTACTGAATAAACAACACCCAGATTCAAAGTAATGTTAAGACCCCCATGGCAACTACTCTGTTGTTATTTGCTCATTAGCCTAAAACACCTGTTCCTTCCCTTTCTCCCCTCCTCTCTGTTCTTTTGATGATGATTGCTGCAAGGAACAGAAAAAGACCTTTGGAAGGGTAAAAGTAACTGGAAAAAAACAGAAAAAAAATCACACCCCACTGTGAAGTTGGACTGCACTGGGTTTCCTTGGCAGATACATAGAATCAGAAGGAATTGTGAGCCACAGATATTATTTTGGCTACTTTTCAGTTCTGCATATCCTATACAAAAATAACGTTACAAAAATGTACAATCCTTCATCCTTCATTCAGCCAGATTAATAGTGGCAAGATTCATTGTGGCCAGTAGTATACAAATTGAAAGCAATTAGCTGATACGACACCAGTGGACATGATTATCATTTGTGGTCATAATGTTGCACTGTAATGAAAGTGCATCAAATATTTGATAAGATTGCATAAATATTTTTAATATCTGATACTTCATGCATGTGTCAAAGAAACAATATACAGTGCATTCCCAGGACATTTTTTCAAGAAATATTGGTTAAAATCAACTCAACAGAACATGGATAAACTTGTACATCCCACCTTCGTGAATGTTTTCTCGCTTCACGTTTCCATTGCAGAGAGTACATTTTTGCAATGGATTGTGATGTTTTTGTTTTCACTGATTATAATCTCTCCCTGGAGAAATACCAGCTTACCTATACACTCAATTTTGCTCAGATGCAACATAAATGTGCTCCTGCAGACAAGAGAAATTATATATACACATATCAGAGGACAAAAATGGACATTCTGCTAAGATCAAATCCCTAGACTTTAATTTTGGCAAGCATTGAATTCAGAACTTGTCTTTGCAGCTGAAATCGAAAACTGGTAAAACAGTCTCTCAGGCTTTTGTAAGAGAGACAGAAATAATCTTATATTTGTACTGTCCCTGCTGGTCTTTTTACAAGAATCTCCCAAGAATGCTCAGCTAGAAGATACTTCAAGGAAATGACTTCTTCAATCATCACGCTAAAATGTAAAAGATTTGGGAAGTGTGGTGATATTTTCATCAAGAATGTTATTGTAGGAAATTCTTTTATTAAGGAATTGTGAATTAACTTGTTTTCCTTGCTTGAATGCTGAGGTTTCATTTATTTTTGCACTGCCTTTAAAGCAGCTGTTAAGAAAACAATAGGACCACTCATCTAAAATAAAATCATATAATTAACAACTAAATCACTGCTGACACCGAAGTGTATTTAAAAGCAGCTGCAGTCAATAAGACAGTTGTATGTTAGTTCACAAAAATGAAAGGTATGCAGCTGCATGGGACCAATAATGCTGGATGATTTATTGTAGAAGAAATGTGCAGAAGAAATCAGTAGAATTGTGGACCTGAAAGCAGAAAAAAGAAACTGTGAATGTTTAAGGCTTTTGTAAGTGGAGCCATAGGAAGCAGTGATTAAAAGAACAGTCTGAGAAAGGCTGATACAATCAGCACTGTATTCCTGATCAGCAAGAGAGGTATTCAGAGCAGTTTAGAAGTCCCTGTATCCAGGTAGGGTGCAAAGAACTATACGTAAAACAGGTGGAAAGGAAAAAAATCTGAATTCCTTCAGTAGTCTGATCATATCTTGCCAAGTGTTAAATTCTGATTCACTTAGCCATGCTTACAGTAAGTAGTACCTTCCGTCAAAAACAATCATAACTTTTGTATAATTCAGTTATTTGAGAATAAACTAACATTATTTGTGAATAATATGTACACTCGCAAATGTTCTTGCCTGTTGTTTAGAGCAACTCTCACTCAGAACATGAATACTTGGTAAGGTGTAAGCCTTGTTGGCTGTTGGGATCTTTTCCGATCTTTGGAATAGTCTTTGGGTGAGAAAGAGGTTTATTTTCATCTCTAAAACGAGCAGAACATTTTGGAGAAATCGAAGCTGGGTTGTCACGAGCATTAAACCTTGGCTTAGTAATACTGGGTTTTGGTGCCAGAGTTTTCACAAATGTTTGTATGACAGGAAGAGATAATGCTCAAAATTTAAGGTAATTCTAAAGTTTGAACACTGACTATGTTTAATTGACAGTTGGGTGGTGGAGAGGAGATGGACCATGTGAGACAGCAGGAACTGCTCCTAAGCAGAGTACTGGATTTTAGTTCCCAGGCTTTGAAAATATTTTGTAGGTTTTCCCAACCATCAGAATATATCTTCCTGGAGACTGGATTTCCCTTTTTCTTGACTGTGTGATATTTTCTTTTTATTTCATCTGCATAGTTCCTGTGAAATGTTACGATTTCTGTTTGGTTTTGGCACAACAAGTAGCACTGTATGAAGTCTGCTAGTGCACAGAAGACTTAGTTTTGACATTACAGTTGTCAAGGCTGGATGCAGTGGCAAAAGGTCATTTGCTTTATGACTGCAGTAGAGACGAATGAGGCTGAATTAGTAGTTTGAGAGATGTTTTTTTGAGGGGTGATGTGTTTTTTTCAAGCATAGATTATAATGCAATGATTCCAGAACAAGATGAGCTATAAAAGTCTTCCAGCTTTGTGGATGGTGTTGGAGGAAAGGAAGTGTTCAAAATTCTCATCTATCTTCCTTAGATAAGTGTCCTCATTTACAAGCCCATTATAGTCAGGTGCATATTGGAAAGACACACATTTATTCTTCCAAGCCAGCTGCATGCCCATCAAGGGCCTGGTTAGTAGCATGCCTTTTAGGTCAGTTTTACAAGGGTTTGGGTTTTATGAAAGATGTAATTTAAGCCACAGATTATCTCTTTGTTAGTTAATACAAAGTTAATATAAGTGATGTATTTCACACATAGCTTGATTATGCTTGCTGAATTAATTAATATTTTAACCAGAAATTCAAATTGACAGTCCAGATTGTAGATGGTGCCAGGTTTGTATGTAATTACTTAGATTATCAGAAGGTGGATCATCAAGTCATTCAGTATTGTAGAGAAAGCTTGCTGTCCCTACCTTTACTTGTGGATTAGCAGGTGTCTGCCACTTCTTCAGAGTTATAGATAAGATCAGTGGTGGTATGGTTGTTGATCTTATTTCTTGCAAGGCTTGTTGTTGCATCATCATAGTGCTCGAAGTCAGTGAACATGCTTGGAGAAAGACTTTCGGAACTGTAGGTGGTTTATTTGGTTTGTTAACTTTGCTGTAGTTTCTGTGTCTGTACGATGGTGCAAATGATTTACAGGAGAGCTCTAGAACTTTGTTATTGTTTAATGCATTTTTAAATTCCTTCAGACAAGGTGCCATGAAAATACAAAGTGCTATTAATAGGTTCATCAGACTTTAGAGAATGCCACAGTAATTGCATATTTAATAGTCTTTCAATAGCTACTGTGGTGCAACAACTCAGCAATTCTGTTGTAAGCAAACATTTCCTTCAGTTTCTTTCAGTGTGCAATTGCAGTGTCGGGAGAAGACAGGGTGGAACCAGCCTGTGAATTTTGTATGCTTTTGGATTAGAAACATGAACGCTAAAGACAATCATCCTGATTAGCCAAAGGATGATGTATCTTTAAAGTGACTCCAATGAAGTTCAAACACTGGCTTCATGATGAGATGTGGCATTTACCATGCTTTGCTGCTCTGATTATTAACCGCTTTGGAAGTTTGCCCTGCAATAACGGAGCAGTTCTAATCTCTTTAGAAAGTAGTAAAAAGAAAACAGCCTAACTTTATTTTCAAGGATAGGAAATTATTTTAATAAAGTGGCTTAACACCTGGAATTAGGACTTCAGTGGAGACCAGATTGGCCTGCTACTTTTGTACCAATGCAGAAGGGAATGATGTTTGTGTCCAGTGTTCTGCTGTAGATCCCCCAGCAGGAGTCTGGTATGAGAGGCGTCTTAAGGGAGAGAAAAAACAGGATGAAGAAAAATAAATATCTTTATATAGTATCTCTGATTTAAAAGAATTGAGCACAATTCAAATACTGTACGATTCTGATTACAGAGTTCCTAGAAAAGAGTTTACTGGATTCCTAAAGGAATACAAATGAGATGATCACTGCAGTAACTTGTGCTTTACTACTCGAATGAGAAGTGTGCTTTTTTTTGCTCTGAACCTATCATGGAATATTAAAAACTCCTGTTTCATGGCATAATAATGCATTGTGTCATTTCATGATAACATGACTAACAACTAAACTCTAAAATTTAAACCGTAATTCAGCACATAAGCTTTGTAGATAAGCATATAAATAGGTCAGTGCACATATGATTTCAAAACAACCATGGGAAATAGCAAGGGATGTGCATCACAATAAGCATTTTTAGCAGTGCACTTAGTACACAGCTTTAAGGTGTGTCCTTACCAGTTAGTGGTATTTTACTGCTAAAATGAAAATACTTACATTTATCCTGACCTCACTGCAGTGATTGTTTCTCATTATTTTCTTATTTTTAGAATTAATAGTTTGGCAAGCAAGTACAGTACAATGTGGTGAATACCTCCTTTTAGAGCTCAAGCCTCTATGTTATGTTCCTTAATTTAGAACTATTCTGATCATAAAATAGCTACATGAATGCTACACTCAGAAATTTGATGTCCTAGCGATTTTCCAGAGTACTTTAGAGATGCTCCTATAAGACAAACACATTTATTCATCTTTGGCTTATTACAGAGACAATATTACCCAGTTATCTCTGATTACTGTAGGATGACATACAGCATTGTGGCTACAGTGTTTAATTCTTATTTGTCTGTTCTGTTTTTGCTGTTCTAAGTAAGCAACTAGAAACCAAACCAGTGCTTTCTACAGTGGAATTAATAGCTCTTCCCTGGTATGATAATTACATCAATTGCAGATGTCACTCTAACAGATGCTTCTACTGTTTTAAAAGCTGTAAATCTTACATATTTCCTGTTCTAATATTAATTCTGCTCAATGGCACTTGTAATGTATAGCGACATTATCTAAATATACCTGAAGCTCTTTAAGCAACAAGTAGTGTGGGCACCAGGCAGGGAGATAACCTTCATCTGACCTTCCACACTATTTTGAGGGAACAGTTAGTATTAAATAGCTTACCAAAAAAAATTTAAAAAGTCGTAATAGCATTTCCCAGCTGTCTAACTGCTGGAGACCCAGAGTGTATCGTCAGAGCTGGAAGGCAATGTTACCTAGCTCAGGCCTCTGGTATTTCTAAGAAGTAGCAAGGAAACTCTTCTGGGTCAGTCTCAGTTTCTGGATTTGCCTCTATGTAACATCTACCTAAACAAGACCTTTCTAAATGTATACAAATCCCCACTGGGGAACAGGACAGGAGAGTTCCTTGTCTGAGAAAAACAAAAGCTATTCACTCTCCTAAAAGCTAATCCTGCCCTTGGGATGAGTAGTGCAGTCTGTTTCCTTCTCTCTCTGTCTGTCCTGAGTTACAAGAGTGCAGAAGCAAAGATGAGGCAAAATTACAGTACACAGGCAGAATGAGGGATATCAGACTGCAGCTGCTGTCCGTGGAGGACTACATAGATAGTGCTTTGTAGGTTAAGTTGTTTTTCAAAGGGAAAGGAGTTGCAAGGAAAGGAGGCGGTAAAGGCACACCCTGATGAGAAAAATGGCAACATCTCCACTCCTTGGAGAAATCTGTGACATTCCTCTTAAAACTCTGATCTCGTAAGTCCTGTCAGAGATTGAGATGACTTTATCCAAAATCGGCGACAAATGTGTTTTGGTCATTAAATTCTGAGACAGGTTAATGTCAAAGCATAAAGCATGAGACGACACAGTGCCAGAGAAATGGTCCACAAGGGCCGCAATCTGTTTGTCACGGCAATGGCTGAGAGCGTATGGGGGAAGGAAGAGATGTGAAATTGATTTCTCTAAAAGAATTTTTCTTCTCAGCTTACAGAAAATATAAATCATGATAGGATCCTTAATTCCTTAATTTGTTTCAAGGCTACATTTTTGGTTGCGTTATTTTTCTTTTTTGGAAGGAATGGGAAAGGGTGGCTTAGACACAGCACCTTTACTGAAGGGAAATTGAACTGTTGTGATTGCCTCCCTACAGCAGTTAAAGCACATTTAGAATGTTTATATTGTACATTCTGAATGAAAAAAACCCCTAACATTGATTTGTCAAAATGCTACCAAGGGTCAGGAAAGCTCACCTCCTGAGCTAATTTGCTGACCTTTAAAATCACTTGCTATTATTTAAATAATTATTTCTCCTTTGTTCACACTACTACATTTGGCTAATGTCTGAGAGAAGCAGCAGGGTGAAAAATTGTGATACCTGAAGTCTCACTGCCAGCACTTACCAGAAGACAGAATTGTTCTCTGTCCATGTTCTCTGGGCTGTTTCTCAAAGCACACTCAGCTTTCTCCTGACATTTGTTGCTGGTATTTAAGCAGTTGAAGCTCACTTGTTCATAGCATGCCCAAGAACCTGTCTCAATGCTTTCATCCCTGACTATTCTGAAACTATTTGAGGGAGTCTGAGCAAAAAATGGAAATGCAAATCTGATGATTGAACCTAGTGCTTTAAAACACTTTTATCATTATCGCCAGGGAAGGCAGTTTTTGTCTTGCTGCTTGCAGGTCGCCATTTGATTGCATACATCTGCTCTATTGTGCACAGAATGTCTTGGTGTGTTGGATTGTTTTTTGTTTGGTTTTTTTCCCCTGTTTCTTTGCTGGTGTGTTGACCATTTCCAGACCATTTGTGAGTTTAAAATAACAGCAGCTTTAAAGCACTTAGATACAGGTTTAAAGGCTAGTTTAGTCTAAAGGATTGATGACATTGGGAAACTTAAGACAGCAGGAGGACAAAAGGATATGTATTGGATAAACCTATGAAGGAGTGGGTGGAGTTACACCACTTAAGGTCAGCTTTAAAACCTAGTTTAATCTCTTACTTTAAAAGACAACCGTTCCTAAATGTAGTAAAAAGATCTTCCCTTGTTTTGGGCAAAGTAATTTAGGATCCAAAAATTTTTCTGTAGTCCTAAAGACAGCAAAGCATTCTATGTACAATGAAGCAAAATGTGCAGTAGAAAATCAACATGCGATCAACAAGTGGATTCACAAGGGAGACCCGTTTCCTACAGAATCTGCTCAGCCACAGAAAATGAGAGCTCAAATACGCAGAGCATACCTAGAGCTCATTAACACACACTGCTAAGCTTTATACTATGCAAAACTGAATTATTGCTTTATTGGGACACCCTAGATTATGTAACTGCACCTTAATGGAAATAAAATAGAGCATATGATTTTCACTGTTGCCATTAGCAACAGTTCTGTTATTAATTTCAGCCTACATTCCCCTCCTGAAACAACCACTTCATTGAAAGAAAACCCTGTGGGACAGGTAATGCAGAAGGTTGTTGGTGCAGAGCGAATCAGTGCTTTTGGGATATATACTAAGAGTAACAATGAACATTCTTCTTTTTGCATCCCATCCTAGTAATTTTTAACAAAAGCAGGAATTGTAAATCCTATAATTTTCTTTTAAAATACTTTTTTAAAAGTTAATTGTCAACTAGCGTCTGTGCAGTCACCATCCTGAATTGTTACTTTTACACATATTTCCATATTTTCTGGAAAATATGAACAGTATCCACATTTTGGCAAAATTCTCAACCTGGTTATCTAACAGAGAGCTTTTTCTTTGTCAAAATGAATACAAAATTGCTAAGTATCCAACTTAGGAAAGGTTTCCTGTACAGCACAGCGGTTAAGCTGGGGAGGTCTGAAGCACTGTGTTACTTGCTCTCCTGAAACAGAACCTATTCAGGCAGTAACATTCAGTATTGGATTTAAGTGCTCATCTTTCTTTCCATATTTCTTCAGTTGCAGCCCAGCAGTATTCCTTTATCTATCTCAGCCCCAAAACTGTGATTTTGGAATCAAGAGTGCATTCTATTAAAAGCCTGGAAATTCCCCCAGACTTTCGTATTTGGTGAACTGAAACACACAGATTTTATATTCCCTGAAATGTCATTACCTATTTTTTGAAGAGAAGAAATAAGACTTTTTAATGAAGGAAATGGCTATTTGTACAGGGAAATACTGAATTTTTATATACTATGATCAAATAATAAATTCCATTCAAGCTTATTTATATATCTTACAATATGTGTGGTTTTCTCAGCTTCCACTAAATCACTATCATAAACATAGAGAAATCAAAATAAAATGGGCAAACACAATGCTGGTATGCTGGTATAATTCCACTGACTGAAATGTACTTTTGTGGTTGCTTAAAGTAACCCCAAATCTGTGCTACTTGCTTTAAGTATAATCTGCCTGAAATCTAAGCAGTCATAGAATTAATCGGAATTTGGTTGTCATCCAAATAAAGTAATTTGTGACTAAAAGCTTAACCTTTTCAAAAATGCTCTTTTTCATGAACTAGAAACAAACAGCCTCTGCAAGTTCTTTTATCAAAAAATCTCTGCATGTTAAAAAGAACTGCATCACAGCACTGAGGCTTACGGCAACCTCAGCAACCTCTTTGGCTGCACCCACAGGAAAATAGATGTGTTCCATGATGTATTACCAGCTCAGGAGAGCAGTCTTGCAAGTAAGATTATGTAATGACAATGCTAATAGCTATGGAAAATGTCTGGCATGTTCCACGTAAACAAGAAGTCCTCAGAAACCTGGGCAGCCTCAAAGCAGCCTGATTGCTTATGTAGTTGATAAAACATGCCCATTCAGAGTGCATTACAGGAGATCACAGTTACTATAAAGCAAATATGCATTTTAAGTATATTTACGTGAAGATGAACTTCAGAGCAAATAAAGCTGTATGCAGCTGCTTTTATCCCGGAAATATTTTATCGCCACAGAGCAGACAAGTACTTCTTTATTCTTTTGAAGTTTTTACACATTTCAGTAATGTTCCTGCATCCATGACCCTTTTTATTCAAATACATCTGTAAAACTGAGGTAGGCAAGATGTCTACAGATTTTATCAACTAGGAGAAAACATGCTGTATTTCAACTAATGTCCATGGAAATCCATAATGTGCTGGGCATTAATTAACCAGGTATTTTGTGTTAGTTGCTAATTTAAAGACAAAACTGGTCTTTATTTTTCTTTCAACCTGGAGAGAAAGTGTGCATTTGTGTTGGGGTAATATAGTACTTGTTTTTTCTTTTCCTCTGGTCTCGTAATGTATCTTCTGGCACATCTGTTGCTGCAGCTGAATTCTTCATAAATGAGTATCATACAATTCAACCTCTGCTGAAAGCTATGCTATTGAATCATAACAATCCTATGACATTGAAGAAGGTACACCTTATTCATAACTTAAGTAGAATTCAAGTACATGTACTGAAAATTGCAGTCATATCCCTCTTACCTGATAACATCTTTCTAGCATTAAGTGGCTATTAGATAAAAGGATCATAGTCCAGAGCTCAGAACTCCTCCAGCAAGTAGACTAACCATGAGTCTTGCACTGTAGCCCCAAAATTGAATCCTTTTTTTGGGTTGTTGTGGTTTAACCCCAGCTGGTAGCTAAGCCCGACACCCTCGCTCGTTCCCTTCTGGTGGGATGGGGGAGAGAATCAGAAGGGTAAAATTGAAAAAAACTGTGGGTTGAGATCAAGACAGTTTAATAGGTGAAGCAAAAGCCCCACGCACAAGCAAAGCAAAACAAGGAATTCATTCACTGCTTCCCATCAGCAGGCAAGTGTTCAGCCATCTCCAGGAAAGCAGAGCTCCATCGCACCTAATGGTCACTTGGGAAGACAAACGCTGTCACTTCAAACATGTCCGCCCCCCCTTCCTCCTTCTTCCCCCAGCTTTATATGCTGAGCATGACACCGTATCACATGGAAGATCCCTTTGGTCAGTTGGGGTCAGCTGTCCCAGCCGTGTCCCCTCCCAGATTCTTGTGCACCCCCAGCCTACTCACTGGTGGGATGGGGTGAGAAGCAGAAAAGGCCTTGACTCTGGGTAAGCACTGATCAGCAGTCACTAAAGTATCCCTGTGTCAGCAACACTGTTTTCAGCACAAATCCAAAACATAGCCCCGTACTAGCCGCTATGGAGAAAATAAACTCTATCCCAGCCAAAACCAGCACAAATGCTGTGATAGTTCCATCAGTAGACGAGGTAGCAATGTCAGCTAGATAGTTTTTCACTCAGCAGTGGGGACAGTGCAAGAGAGTTGTAAAGACAAAGCCCCTGGTAGAAAAATGTACCTATATAAAGGTATAAACACTAATAGAGTATTGTAGCAACAAACGCTATCACCTTTCCTATTTTAGAAGAAAGGTGTCTGCTCTCAGAAGGGAGCTTCACACTGTCAGTCCCAAGTAAGCATGTCTGTTTAGTAATGCGTGAGGTATCTAAGCCCAGAATAGGAATAACTGTAGCAGCCTCTTGTCTTTGGTGCTGAGTCTTCAGGCTTCCTTGTAGACTACTTGGCTGCTCAGAGTGTGCAAGAAGATGTTCATATTTTCTGTTAAATGCCTCCTCCAAACAGCACTTTGTAACTCAACATCTAACTATACAGGGTATGTAGCAACAAGGAACCAAAATTTGAGTTAGCCTGAAACTATTTTCATGAACTGAAGTTTTAGGGATACTGAAGACACGCTTTTCACATCCTGAAGTGATTTTTGTGTGTCTGCAGAGGGCAGATGTGGAATAAAGTCTATTTATACTCATCATAGAAGACTGATGGGTTTTAAGAGCACCCAGCTATCCCTCCAAAGCCCTATATCATTCTCATTTTCATAGCATTTGATTCCCCACAGAAGACATACTGTGCATTATACTTTTTCATTCTCACCTTATCTCTTTCTCCTTCTATGAAAAATTATTTTTTGAGGGAAAGGATGAATCTGCAGTGCAGGTGCTATCTTAAAACTCGGATATGTAGGTTTATTTCCAGAAGACATTCGATTCATAATCTGTGAGTCAAGGATAATGCTTTTTCTACTTTTGAAGAATCTTGTCAAAAGAAGTCCAGTGTGGATAGAGAGGCATTCAGATATTATGACCATGAGTGTTGTGGAAGGAATTAAATGTTCTCTGTTCTAAAACAATCCAATGAATGCCAAGCAGTGGCAGTGTGAAATGAGTGAAATTAAGCTCTGGCTCAAAACAGGTGTTTTTCATTCCCACAGTTCATTGAATCTGACTTTGATTTTGATGTCTGTCATTTGTTTAGCTGAACGGAATCAAATCATTATTATGAAGTGCTAAGTGATCTGCACAGTAACATTTTCTAATGTTATTTGGCACACGTAAAATAAAAATAATAATAAAAAATATTACTTACAAAAATAACTTCTAGTACAGAAAAGATACTTATCACGTTTGTTACCAAAAAGCAGCAGGAGCACAAAAAATAGTTTATGTGGCTTTCCAGATCCTACTAATCTCTCTCTTCTTCTAAAGGTATTCAGGTGACACTTAAAACTTTTGCTGAAAGCTTTCATTACATTTTAATGGATATTACCCTTTAAACAAGTTGTTTTAAATACCCTTGGTTGAGAAACACATCACATTCTATATCATCTGTGTCCTACTTTCTGTTCTTGAAGATGAGGAGATGTTTTTAATCTCTTGTAAAATGCACAGCTGAACGATCTAATTTAGCTGTGGTTTCATACCACAGGGTTCTATTTGTCGTCATTTAATGACTGTTCTGTGTGTGCCTTCATTTGTACATTGCAGGAGCGAATGTGTGTAAAGTAAATGATTAATTTTTACCAACTTCAGAATGTCAGTAAGGCTGTCTGTATCAGAATGACATTATCAACTTTTTAAAATCATGCTATTAGAACTTATAGGAGGACAGTACTTTCAGAGGGAACAGCTATTGAGTCAAGAATCCACTCCCAGCTTGAAGCACAAATGTACAAAGTGGATCTGGAGAAGCACATAACTGTTTGCTATTTTTGCATGTTTGAATTTAGGCCACAATCCAAAAAATATTGAAGTCAATCTAGAAACTACTTTGGCTCCAGTGGGCTTTTTGAGCCAGTTTTTTGAGCATGTAGAGAACGGGTCATTCTATTTCAACTGGAAGCTGAAATCATATCATTGACCTAATAACTGAAATTGAAGAAGAGGCTTCAGTAGGCTCCACAAAGATTTTATACGAAGTTTTGTAAGTGATTATGCATATAGTACACTTTTCAAATTAAGATGCCTGAGAGCTTATACTAATTCAATTATTAAATCATGACTTCCTGCTTATAGGAGCAGCAGAGATGCTAAATCAACGGTAGCCCTCTTAAATGTGAAAGGGAAAGAGTGTAGCAACTTTCCTCCTGTATATCTCTGTAACCACCACCAGGTAGTCTCAGATTCACTCCTTGACAACTTCCATATGCACAGAGGCATAGCATAGGCTTGACAGTTTTCTCCCTTTTTTTTTTATCTTTTATTGTTGGAAGAGGTGTGTATCAGACTTTACCTAAAGGATTTTCAGCAGCTCCAAGCAAAAGCAGTGGTGCCCTTCCCTTTCACTTGTTTTGACATTCTTACATTTTGACATTCTACCATTTTGCAAATCTTTTTCAAAATTTAACTGTTTCATGACTTGGGAATCATTGCTTCCCAGCCAAATACATAAATGATGACAAGACAACCTGCAACATACAACAGTGAAACATCCTAGGTTTTTTTGCCATATTTTGATGTGAATTTCAGAGTTTGTTTACTTCAGAAATCAAAGCAAAACTTAGGGAATGTGAAGAGGAGAGAAAAATGGGTATAAATGTAATACCTAAGAATGTAAGCTCTGAGAAAACATTAACTAAATTTCATAAAAATTATGTAATGTTTTAAGCCCCTACTGTGAAGACTGTGCAATTGGGTTATCCAAGGCAGTTGGGTTATATCAACTAGTATTGCTATTGTATATTATTAATTTGTGGTTTTCTCTTCTGGCATTTCATTTCGGCTCTGAATCAGAAGTTAATCTCATTCTGGCTCTGAGAAACATACTCTAGTTGAAGATGTCCCTGATCATTGCAGGGTGTTTGGACTAGATGACCTTTAAAGGTCCCTTCCAAACCAAACTCTTCCATGATTCTAGGATTTCATACCCTCTCAGTTTCTACCATCCGCCAAGAAATTAGAGCTACTGAAAATGAAATTATAGTGAATGAGAAATTATAGCTAATGAGACTGGCCAGCAAATCCAACCACTGTGTCTTTTCTATAGATTACTCTCTATCTATAGATTGTTTGCAAGGCTGTGAACTTGTGTGGTTGATAGGATCTGTTTGCCTGGGCTGTTTATCACGTTCCCTTAAAAATTAGGAGGTCAGCTGGAGAGGCTGGAGTTAGAGGAAGGTCACTGCTTTTCTGGAGAAACTCCCTGAGCCCACTCCCTGCAGGAGGCTGGAGAGATGCAGGCTGACAGCACCACGAGTGGCAAGCGGAGCTGGGTTCCCCAGTCTGGCACAAAGCCTGGCATGCAGACCTCACATGGCAACAGCCTCACAGACAGCAGAAGAGGCAGCAAGCAGAATCTAATGTATTGTTTTCCAGGATTTCAGCTTCTTGACTTAAACACTTGTCCAAGGAAGCTCTTTAGTGTGCAAAATATCTACTCAGGTATCTGTCTATCAATGCACATGTAAGTAAATATACACTGGCATTAACAACAGTATAGGTGTTACATTTTTTTAATGTTTTTGAAAAAATAGAAATGTTACAAATTGTCATCATAGAGACGACTGCATAGTTAGAATATCAGTCTGGAATAACAATGATTTAACTCAAGTTGCTGCCTAATCTTGTGTAATAGTCAAGGAGCTCTAGGTACCAAAAATGTGTATTTTCATTCCAGGCCTATCAGAATGCTGGAGTCTGCTTTTGATTTTGGTTACTGTTCTGGAAGTGTCCACGAATTCAGCTCCTGTGTCTGAATTTTCACCTTCCTTAAAAATTCAGGGATGTCTGAATGCACCACGCTTTGTTCCTTCTTTCCTTCCCTCGGCACTTAATACTAAACTATTAATCATGGTTCATCCACTCTTTGTATGCACTTTTAATTTGAATAGCACATGTTAAAATGCTTTCAGACACGAGTGATTTGGATTTTACTGACATAATTATTGGCTTCTATTAGATAAGCAGTGTATTATTTTAATAAACATAACCATCTACGCTCATAACAGACTGTCTTTGGGATGCACAATACACAGTTAATAATTCTGAATGCAAATGTGTTCTCAAGGCATATAAATGAAGATATGCCTGGCTGAAGAGTCTTAGGATGTTGGAACAAGAAAATTAAAAATTAAGGCAAATTCCATTGACAGATAAAGCCAAGTAATGTCTTTTAACTTCAGGGTTTTAACTTTATACATTTAATCAGTTTTCTTTTAAATCACTTTGAGGGGAAAGTTGTCTCTTCCATTTTTGAATGCATGGAGGTAGGAAGAAGGTTGCCGTAGATGAACCTGGATGTGATGCATCTCTCCTGCATGAAGGGTGTCTCTGCTTGGTGCCACCCAGCCCAGTGTGGAGGCTGGGAGAGGGTTGTGCTGGCAGCTCAGCCTGCTGCTACTCACCCCCAGTTGGCCCTCGTGAATCGGCCTGCTGGCATCACTCTGCTGCGTGCTGTTTGATTGCTCTCTTTCATCATAAAATTCCCTTTATTCTAACTATATGAGTAGTATGGGAGTTTGATCAAGTCTTTTTATACTTGCATATATGGAGCGAGACTTTCAGATATCTTAGCTCAGGACATTTAGTGTAGTATAGACTTTGGCCAAGCACCTGTATTTTTAAAAAGGATTGTCAAGAAATGGCTTATCCATCCATTCAGGTTGAGGGAGAGGTCATGTCACACGTGTATTCCTGAGATTGAAAACATGTGTTACAGAAAGAGCCCATTAGCACTGTAATTGCCTTGCTTTGGTGAAAAGAGGGTATCAGAAGATATTGAGAGTAGCAGAAACAGCCAGTGAAAGTTGTTTTCTTTAAACAGGGGTGTATACGGACTAGAGCTAGTCTGGGTTATCAGAACTATTGCTATCAGGCACGAAATGGCATTATTATCACTAAACTGAAAGGTCAGCTCTGTTGGAAGTGCCAATTACTGGTAACGTATGAGGTGGGTTTCTTAGTCTAATTGGGAAATATTTTTAAAAGAAAGCAGAAATCATGTGAGTGAGTGGTGAACTTTGTGTTCCTCTAGGTGAATTACCAGGGTGGATTCCTAAGAGAGATGGGGAAAAGGCTGCTCAAAAAGTGTGATAGATGTCTTTTGGGCATCAGAGCCTTGTTAACGGTCTCCTGCCTTTGTCCTGGGTTTATTGTACCAATAGGAAGTTTAGAACTGCTGATGCAGGAATTCCTACAGACTTTAGGAAATAATCTCTGTACAAGGCTTTGCCAAACTGTGGGCTTCCACAGGTGGCTGCTATATTTCACCCTGTAATTTTTAAGTGAGTAAATAGAGAGCAAAGAGAAAGTGCTATCAGTGGCTTTGCTTGGGGGACATTGCAGTGCATCCACCATGGACTCTTTACATCCTTACATATATAATACATCATACATGCTCACAGGGTGAGTTAGCTTGCCTAGAGCAGCAGCCTCTAGTTTTTGCCTGCCTCTTGGCCCGTGTATCTGTAATGCATTAAGATCAATTTTTCTGTCTTTGCTTGCTTTAACCTGGTAAGTTCCTCTAGCCACAAGGATTATCAGAGACTCACAAAATCAACAGCTCAGGATATACTTTTTGCTAATAAACTACTACATGTGGATTAACAGCCCATCATACAGCACAGTTACATTTCTATGATAACGTTACCAGAACAAACTCAGCTTGGTCACATTGGTTTGGGCTATTTCCTCAATGCAAATCTTTCCTTATTTACACCTGTCATCACAGTGCACCGCTCCAAAAGCTCTCCCTTCAGCTCATGATGCAAAAATAACATGGTCTGTGAACTGCTGTTGATGTTTCAAGATCACTTCAGTTCCTGCAGAAGGGAAGAGCCTGTGCCCAAGGTTTGACTGCCTTTGCTTGTCACTCTTCCCTCTTGCATTCATGCAGGCTCCTTGATGAACCCTGCGCAGCTGAGGGCACAAGGTGCTCAGATAACAAAAAGCACAAAGCATATTTCTCATAGTCAGAGTCTGGAGGCACAGTTTGATCTAGTACCTCTTACTTTTTGCTGTAAATCATATTACTCTCATTGTCAAATTGTCCCAATGGCTTTCTGGTTTTGTCTCTTCACAGAGCGATGAAGTTTTAACAGTCATCAAGGCAAAAGCACAGTGGCCTGCCTGGCAACCTCTGAATGTGTAAGTAAGTAGGGAATAGTATGTCTCAATAGCCTTGTGTTCAGTGTTGGCTGATGGACCGCTCTAAACCCATTGTCTCATGTAATCATTCACTCTTGTAAAGAAACAAGTCAAAAATATTTTGATAAGTGAGGTGTTTTTTGGGGTTTTTTTTTGCCAACAATTGCTTCTCTCCTTCTTTCTTCTTTAGCATCTCTTCATTTTTTTACATGCTTTGGTTCACTAACTGTTACAGGAGAAGGATTATCCCGTGGAGTTTGTGCCTTCATAGAACAATGATGTTTATTCAGTGCTTTTGGTTAAAAATATATTGTTCTATTCTACATGTATTTTTTAGCATCCTGTGTCATGCACTGTGACAACACACTGTGTCAATACAGCAAATCCTCAATCCACCAACAAAAAACTCTTAAAGGACTAACTTAAATGATTATCTGAAACACTCTATCGTTTTGATCCTGATGGTGGTATAACCTCCATCACATGTAACATAGTAATCCTGATGGTGGTATAACCATGGTTGTTTTACTGAGACTGCTAACTAGCTTCCCAGGATCCTCTCTTTGGGCTCTCTGTCACTGAGCTTGAAAGAGGACAAAACTCTTCTTTCAGGATACTCTTGAATTTACTGGTTGTCTGGGGCAGGGAGCATCGGAGTGGTGGTTCCTACGTAACTTGTCTGTGCTTGGTCTAAAGTTCATACCAATTATCTAGGACCAAATGAGTAAGATTTATAAGAAGTGACTAAAGATGAGAAACCAGTATAAGGGGTCACCCCATTAGCTTAGAGTCAGGTTATGTCCTTGGAGAAGCAGGGCAATTAGTCTACTGCAAGACTGTAGGGACTAAGTAGTCCTTTTTCTTCTGTAAAAAGTATAAGGGAAGCAGTTAGTGGAACACTGTGTCTGGTTTTGTCATCTGTATTTCAGAATGCATGTGAAAATTTGAAGGTCGCAAAAAGCTGCAAAAGAGTTCAGATTTTAGAAAACATCCCCTACTGTAAGAGGCTTAGAAACTCTCAAGCAGCTTAGGACTTAAGCTATTCAGTTTATCTTCTCATCCCTGCCAAAAAAAAAAAAAAGGTTAGGAGGTGAGCACAGCTTAAATAGTGAAAAGATTTCTGATAGCTGATCCTTCTTTAATATAGAAAAAAAGCCCAACCCACTGCGAAATCCCTCACAGCATGGAAGCTAAGGAAATGTGTGACAAGGAAATTCTCACTGAAGGTATGGGAAAGGGCTTTAATAGTGTGACTAACCTTCAGAGCAGCTTACCTGAACATGAGATGGATTTTCCGTCACTTGAATATATTTTAACCCTGAGACAGAGTTGTAGGCTCTGCACAGGAATCGTTATGCAATTGGCTGGTGTTATGCAAGTGGTCAGTCAAGCTGACACTAATGACTTTCTTTATTTATGCTCTTATTCCCCTGAAATTTTCAGTATTTGGATTTGGTAGTATTTGCCATGTAGTAGTTGTAGATAGCAATTTTTTTCCTGCTGCCTTCCTTCTATTCACTCCAAATTAACACTTTAAAATGGAAATTTTTTTCCACTTCTCTGTTCTACTACGGTGAGATCTCTGACTGAAACAAGTCATTTATTTTTTCCCTCCAGTTTCAGATACTTTCCTGAAGCAACATTTATGTATAGTGTTTCTGTATCAAAGTGAACAATACTACTAGGAATTGACTGCGCTAGGTTCTTGGAAAGTTTTGGCACTGACAGGCGAGCAGGTTTGTACTTTGTTCACAGAAAGATGGAGAGAGGATCTCCTGCATCAGAGTCTCAATCCATCATCTTTCAAATACACTGAATATATTACATAACAAAAATCAAAGCTGATTAAAGTATGTTGCCCCTGGTCATAATAGTTAGTTTAATACAGCACTGAGAAACTTCACAAAAAAGTTGAAAGTGAACAACACCCGATACTTTCTAGGCATATTATTTCACGGACATGTCTGTAAATGCTTCTGCAACATCTTCCAGATGCTCTTCCAGTCAATTCTTACCTTTTCTATATGGTAATTCTCACCTTTCAGTAACAGCAAAAGTGAAAAGTCTTAGTGTCTGTGCTTTCAAATGCTGTGCAAGTGTTGCCCTAACAAATGTTCCTTCACTTTACAGGCCGTGTTGCATTTTGTTTTTTAGAATAATTTTTTATTGTATTTTGTCATGATGTCCTTCTTTACGACTCCTTTTTAAAATACGATCTAAGCTTCAACAGAAGACAAAATTTTCAACAGCCATTAACTTCCGGTGTTAATTTCCTATTTCCTGTTATGGGTGGTCCTTCTTGGAATTTAGATTAGAGTTGTGCAAGTATTGGATAATGACTCTACTGGATAAACATTTGGTCCATTATTATGCATAACACAGCCATCTTACTAATTAAGAATTGACTAAAAGTCATGAATAACCTTCTTTTGCATAATCATTAGTTGTATATCTAATATACAATGCGATGTGAGAGTGGTGCCAAAGTGGCGTTACAATGTGTCATAATAAGCACAGCCTAAAAACCTTCCTGAATGTGTTTAACGACATTTATAAAAATCATAACACTAGTGAGCCATTTTACGGAGGCCTAAGGTGTCAAAAGTTGGCAAATTCAGCCTGCTCACTCTTCAAACCTTATCTCCTGATTCCATACAGTGATTTTTATTGGTAACACTATCCAAGTTACAGTACCAAGTTAGTTACAGCAATTACACTTAAAATCAGAGGGAGGTGGGGAACAATTACCTCCAAAACTTCTGAGAGGACCACAAGAGTATTAATCTCTTTGCACGCTGTTGTGGAGAGTCCGGGAGGAGACACCACGGACACCGGCTGCCACCCCAGCCGTGCACGTATCTGAGACTCACAACCCACAGTTGATGGGGCTGGGGCGCAGGGACCTTCACAGAGGTGGTGGCAGACACTGTCATGGAGGGGAGACTTACAGGCTCAGTTTTCGCTCGTTGCAGGCACCAGCTCAGTCAGATCCATCCCTTCGAATGGAAATCCAAGAGAAAAGAAACCAACTGGGAGCACGCACCCTGGCTCAGCACAGCCCTGGGCACCAGCCCCACTGTCCACGCAGGTTCATCTCCAGCCATCCAGGATGGGCACTGCGCCTGCCCCTGGGGCTGCCAGTCCCTGCTCATCTTTCCAAAACAGCAAGGGAGACTGCAGCGTCTTCTCCTGTCCTCACAGAGGCTGTAGCAAGGCAAGCTGCTAATTCTTGCCCACATCTTGAGCAGCTGGTGAGCCCTTCCCTTTCCACTCCAGTCGCCTGTAATAGCGTGTGAAAGGATGGTATTGGTGGGGCATCTCTCAGGGATTCATCATGGAGTTAAACGGCTTTTCTTCTACTCTGTCGATGCCAGTCAATGAGGCTGTTACTCCTGATGTTTCAAGCTCTGGACTGAGGGCATGAAGTGTGTAAGTCTGTGTCTAAATCTGATGATGATGCCAAAAGCCTTTGGGTCATGACACCAGAGATAAGAAGGGAAATATAACTGGGAGCTTTTCTTCTGCTTACAGGAAGAAAATAGAGAGTTTTCAGTGCAGATCCAGTGGGCACAAACTGTCTCCCCAGGGAGAGGTCTGTGGCTTCAGACATGAGTTCAGATGCAAGAAATTACAGAAGGGGCTTAGACAAGCTGCCAGCCCTAAGCAGGGAAGGATGTAATCACACTAAGTAATTTTCTCAAATGCAATTAATGTTAATTGCAATTGATGCTACATACGCTTTAACATATTGTCGTCTCCCAGTAAAATATAATGCTGTGGAAACTATATCTTGCCATAGACTTAACATATCACTGTCTTTTATCACTCCTCTCCTCAGTTCCTGTGTATGCCTGCTCTTTGTCACTGTTTTTCTTTTTCTTTCCTATCACACATCTTCATTATCCTCCATTCAGTTTCTTATCCAAGGCACCAACATGCAAAAAAATCTCCTGAGCTGCTGCATGCAGGAGACAGTTTTGGGTGGCCTGTGTGAACTAGTTTTATGGTTGCCCAACTGAGAGCACAGTATTGGTAGCACAAGAATGAGTGCCAGACCAAGTAATAAAACATTTTGCTGTTGCTTATGTTTGTATTGCCAAGTTGTGTGTCTGAAATGATGACTTTAAAGTACTTGCAGAGAATGCATTCTTCCTTGAGTGTAACGGTATCAGTATACAGCATGCTGTCAAATGGAAGTAGTTTTTCTTATCTTACTTGTATAAACAAGAGCACAGCTCTTTGCTCCGTTCCTCTCAGCTGTGTTTCAGGCAGAATCAAATTTTACTTTCACATTCAGCTGCAAAAAATTAGCCTTTGGCAGTATGGAGGATGAAATACAGAAAATACAGATAGTACAACTGGTATCCAAACCTGCATATCCAGCACCTGTAAAATAATCAAGCCATGACAGAGAATTTGAGGATAAAGAAGGCAAGACTTTAAAGACAGTATGTGTCAAATTCCACAGGAACTGATATCTTTAAAAGTCTTGCCTTGAATTCCCTTCCCCGAAATACATGCTTTTGGGGCTGGGGCGGGGGGAGCTGTGTTTGTTGCGCCTTTAGTTCAAATCCAGATGTCTCTATCGTGACATCTCCCTTTTTCATTCAACACACACTTTTGTCTAAGTAAGAGCTTCCCAGGATAATCCACCAGAAGAAAATAAGCACAAATCCTGATCAACTAGTCCCACTCTATACCGTGAGTTGCAGAGTCAGTTACAAGAATTAAAATGGGACCCTTTTGGGAGACGTGGGGGATAGTCAGTTGTTCAGCATGGAAGAAACTGTCAATTCCACATCTTACCATGAGCTGAATTGTCTTTAATGTGGTGAAATCCAGGCCACGTAGTGTTGTCAGGCACTTGCTGTTTTTACAGCTGCCTGTTTTTTCAGTCATTACGTCCTCTGTAATTCCTCACCATCAGGGAAAGGCATTACCCTACGTGTATCTTTCTTATATATAACAGCATGTTTGTCATGAAGGTTGAGGGGTAGGAGTAAGCAAATTCTTCAGGTAGATCTCTGATTTTCCAAAATGGCAGAACCTTCAAGCCAAGATACCACATGCAAACCTGGAATATTGTTTCGCCATATAGTTCTCAGCTCTCTGAAAAAAAGAGTGGAATTGAAAATGGATAGTTGGACAAGAGTGACACGTGAAGAGACATCTCTCTGGGTAGTTTCAGATATTTTAAGAATATGTCCAGTATAAGTATATGGCTCTTTCTTACTATAGGCAAAGGGAGAAGTATACGAATGGTAATTCTTGTGTCTAATCACTTTTTTGTAGTTCCTGTAAACCAAGAAAGCATTCAGCCCTATGCAACACTGTGGAATATAGACTTCCATGTACATATAGCCTAACGCTGATAAATACAAACACGATCAGACACAGGATGGAAATTATTCTCCAGTATGTCATGTATTCCATTATTAAACACTCAGATCTTATAAAATACTAAATACCAGTACATATAGTGTGTCTTTTCAAGTATTTTCATGTGTTCATTCTGGCTTTTCCTGATACATAAAAGGCAATATTGATTCTGTCCTAAAACCTTTCAGATTCTAAAAAAACTGGCAAGACCTCACTTCCCTGCATAAATTAGCTGCCTATTTCTGAGTCCTTTCCTGCCACAGTTTCAGTCTGCAGCCCTAGCTAGGAGAAAGAGTATGTTTGGATAGGGGTCTCCAGCAGTATGATTGTAATTATTACTAAGCACATCACATGTTTACTAATTTTTCCAGTTTGTTTAATTATTTTAAGGTTTAGTAGGTCAACCTATAGACAATGTATTTCAATGCAAAAATTCAAGATATTTTATCTAGGAAAAATAGCATAGTGAGATGTGGCATTAAAAGGTTGGGCTTTTCTGAAATATTGACAAGCATTACTTTCATATTCCTCTCATTTATTTTTTTCTTTTGTGCAAAACTACCACTGCTTTCCAACCTTTTTACCTCCTCAGTCCATTCTTTGTTACAACCAATGCACATCGAAGTGATAGGCATTTTTCTTTATTATAATTCTGAACTATTTGAGGTTTTGAAAATTATCCTCTCCTTCATTATGTCTGTCCTGTTTCCATTTCATTTCTCCATGCTGTTTGTATGAGTAGTTGTGGTCCTGTGGTTTTCCTCCACCTCTCGACTGCGTGCAGAGCTTACTCTCTTTTCTCGTCCGTTTAAGCAGCTCTTCCCCATTTATTTGGAGATTACCTGAAAACACTCCAGTAAGCACTTGAAAGTGAAGCATAGCAGAAAAGAAGGCCTATTCCTTTATACTTCAGATGGATAGAACTATTTAGTCCAAACAGTTAGTATGGTTACCTTATAAACCTCTACAAACTATCCCGTCAATCTTCTTCCATTTCAAGTTTTCCATATCCTTGATATCTTTTTTCTGACTACAAAAATATTACGGCTGTTTTCCCTGTATTGCAAGGAGGACATAAAAAATTGTGACGGGATACTTCCAAGTATGTTTTTCAGCATCGAGATAGAGAACATGACTAAACTAGGCAACAAAGTGAACTGTTCCAGCAATCAAATGAAGAGTATTCCATAGGAAGGAGATGGGAAATGCGAAAGTGCTCTGATCCAAAATTGTTTGAGTTGATGGATCATACCAGCTGGAGAAAAATATGCTGACGTACTCTTTTGCATTTTCCTTCTGTTGTTCTTGAGTGAAAGCTCTTTCAGTCTTTGCTTTCTTCCAGAATTCTTGTGCAACAATTTGAGCAAAAAATTTATGTTTTGATCCTGTAGTGAATTTGCTATGCTCAATGAGTCTTCATTACAGCATTTGGGAATCGAAAGCCAAGCCACAGATGAGTAGGGAATTTCATCTGTCTGGGGTTTCAGCATTTATTTGTTTCTCATTTTACTTCTTTTTTACTTTTATTTTTTACTTTCTTCCTTTTTTACTTTACTCTAATCTTCTGCTATTCTTGTGCCCACAGAACTTCTCTTCCTTAAAGTAACCTCCATATTTAGGTTGAATGATTACTTAGATGTTGTTAGATGGAGAACCACTTAAGTTAGAAATGGAACTCTTTACTGTCTCTGAAATGTAATGAAAGAACTCCCTGTCCTCATCATATGCTTCATTATTAAATATCTCAATTTATTGTGTCTGATATTCTACTCTTTACAACTCACACAGCCTTAATGTGGTGTTGTCTCACTGATAAATATTCTTGTGTAGAACTACCGAAGGTTACGTATATAGTTGCATTATTGAAAGAAGTCTTCAGCATTGAAAACAGCTTTAATAACAGTTTGTGACTACATTAATGTTACTGGTATTATCTAATCAGTTACATCACACGGCAGAGAGCTGAAACATAAACATTATCCACGGAAACATTATGTGTTGCTGAACCTCTCTGTTGACCTTCTCGCATGTTGCAAGTTTTCGTGAGCTTCACAGGGAGAGGCTAACTTACAAAAGGACATTTAAAGGCATTTAGGCAACCGTTTGCTGAAAAAAACTGATTCTCAAACTTTCAGTTCCTGAAGTGTTTACATACTTAAATAGCTATTAGTAACATTACTAAATGCATAAAAATGCAACCAACTTTCAGTGTTTCTAAAGCTCACTACATTTTCACAAGGGTGAGGAGACCTCTATCAGGCAACAGATCACAACTAAACCATATAAACTTCCATAATTTAGTTGTCGTCCTGCCTATTTTATCAGTAAGGGCCTGATCTTCAATTATAACTTTAAAGTCAGCCACACACTCATATGGTCCTCAAAATAAAGGATATTCCCCAATATGGAGAAGACTCTCCTGGTACTTGGAAGCTCTAGGTTTAATTCTCCCTTCCTCCTGATGAGATTTGAATGGTAATGCCTACCTCCGAATGTAAAATTCAAACCAGCAACCTACACAGCGAGAGCCGTTTACTATCACATATCATGTTGTTCTAGCTCAAGCCTTGCTATTTTGCATGGAATTAAATACTTTTTAGCCAGAGTAAGAAAGCAATCACTAGGATTTTCCCCTCAAGGGAGGAGAGACACAAGAGTTCTCCAAAGGACATTAATCTCTAAAATGTTTGCTAAACAGTGTGTTAACCTGCTTTGTAAGATGGGGAAGGGGTTACGTGTGGAATAAGTACAGATCAGTTGTATGTTGTCACTAATTAGAAATCACTCTGTCATCATTCTGTAGCACTTACGCAATGATAATATCTTTCTCAGTTCCCTGGCTGCCTTGGAAGAGAGACTGTTCCTGGCCAACAAAAATATTTTGTTCTATTTCCAGGTTTTTAGCCTTTTTTTTTTTTCACATTACTTAAAATAGGGTGCATGAATTAGGTAATTTTTGAAAATAAAACATTTAGATTTGTCTCCTTTTTTGACTGATATTTACTGAATTCAACTTAAGAAACAATGTTTCTGCTTAACCAAAACTGCATTTTTAAAGCAAACGATAATTTGCTTAGATGTAGTCAAAATTTATTTTCCATTGCTTGCATAATTTCTCTGTGCTGGAAATAGGAGAAGAATACATACATTTGCATTACATTCATAATAAATGGAGTAGTTTTTTAGAATGAAGATTTCAAGCAGACATTTCCTTTTGTGTTGTTCTATAAAATAAATATGTTATTTGAGGAATCTTTTTAAGATATTCTGAAAATCTTTCAGAAATAATGTTTTTTAGGATTTATGTAATTGATCTTTATACCTATCTATCTGGGGAATTTGAGAAATTAATTTACTTACTCATCTATGTGAATTATCTATTTCTTTTTAAACTGCATATGTGGATAAAACGTACCTGCACACAAGTCACAACTAAAGCTAGCATTTTTCCTTTACTAAAACCTATATTAAAAACCATTATAGGCTATATTCAAAATCAGTACCTTGCGCTACCTACATTTGGGGTAATGTGCTCTGGAGAACTTAATGCGGAGACTTGTTGTTGGATGAAAAAGGAAGAGATGTACAGAGCAGTTTCATGGCCTCATTAACTCCAGTGATCTCACTGGAGTTAAAAAAAAGACTTTTGTTTCTCCATGTTTACTTGTTGCCTCTGATTTTGGTAAATCCAAGCTAGTGTCAACAATGTGCTTACTCCCTTGTATCATGTTTTAATTTTGAGATGGTTCACTGCAGTTAATTATTAGAAATATTAATTTTAAAATAATTAAGCAGTTTGTGCCAGAGACATTTTTTAAAGCATTTCAGGTAAGGGTCCGTATCTGCTGCCATCACGTGTGACAGCAGCACAGGTCTGCGCCAGCTGAGCCAGTCAGAACAAAAACTGCAGAGAAGGTGCAGCTGTGCAGCCTGCAGACCAGGTTAGAGACTGTGTTCAGAGTCCAGGGCACAAACTCACACCAACACCTTTGCTGCCATATCTTGCATCAGCTGCTGCTTGAACGCACCAAAATAAAACTGCCTCAACTGCCTATATGCTATAATTGCCCCTTAAACGACCTTCCTACAGAAATGCTTTCACTTTCTGTAGGGAATGCTACACTTTTTGTAGGGACAGAAAGTACGTGACTTGTTCAGAGCCCATACTGTTTGTTTAACTGTTCAGGAAATCCACATTACGAGCATATGGCCTGTTCAGTTGTGTCATTTTAAAGCTAGCCCACCAGTTTGCACAGCCTGCATCCCGGGGATGCTGTGTGCCAGCTGTCTCATTGACTTGCTGCTGCTGCCGCACCACTGAAGCCAGCCCTAACAGAAACCCTTGCTCACTGTTCTCCTTTGGAGCCAGACGTTTTGCTGTGTCTATCTCAGAATCCCAACGGCAGTGCCAAATGCTGTTCTCTACTAAATCTGTATTAATCAGCATTGAGAGGGGAAGATTCAAATCAATGCACCTTTCAGCTTTGATAACAGAGAGGCTTTAGATAAAAAATAATGAAATGCTCAGAGCCCTAGAGACTACAGACCTGACAACGTCTGTAAGTTAATTCTGTGAATTAGTCTTCCTAGAGCATCTTATTAAGGGTTGATAGAATTATTCACAAGTACCACACCAAACTCCTCACAGCATACAAACTAAAATTCATTGAAAAGTACCTACTAATTTTCTTCAATCAACTTCAATAGCAAAGACAGTGTTTTGAATTTTGAAGTCATTCTAGTTCCTATTCATCCACTTAAAATATTTCATATGAAATGAAATTGTACCCTTAGTCCTTTTAAATTATTACGTAGTCACAAAAGTTTTTTTTTATGTGAGTAAATTCTGAGATTAGTTGTTCATTTTCAGTTGACGTAAGTCTTGTGCTGTCCCATTAAGAATGCTGAAATGCTTTCCTGTCCTGCCATGCAATGCGCTGTCCATAAATACCTGCTATTGGTACCAGGATGTAATTTATGAAAGTATACATCAGAAATTAGTAAATTATTCATTATTAATTAATCAAGTCCTCAAACTACCCAGCTGAGAATTAAAAAAAGACATGTTTGAACACACATACTTGTATTTGGGTTTAACTGGCATTCTGAATGGCTGAATGGCAAAATACCGGCTGGACTGCAATTATCCAGCTGTAATAGGTACAGTTTAAATGTTACTTGTTGTTTTCTCCAAAGTGGTAAGAAAAGCCTATATCATAGTCCTTTAATCATCTATCCACTGTATATCATTAACATTTGATTACACAAATTGCTTATAAACACTGTTCCACCTAATGATTTGGATAATAAATAATGCATGTATAATTTCACCTAGTGTGAATAAGTGTCAGCAGAGGGTTACATAAAAATAAGGAAGCTTATTATTTATTGCTATTTCTTATATTTCTTATAATGCTCGTTCTTCTTGCATACTTGTTAGACATTTTCTCCTGATGGGTTGAATGCTGCATCTCTCTTCCACCTCACCTGTACTTTTATGAAAGTAAGGTTCAGATATTTTCTTACTTTACAAATTTATATATCCTTCCATAGCTGCATTTAATCCATCGAACACCTTATGACGTGCGTGTGGCTACATTACCTTTAAGTTTCTTTTAATAGGGAAACGTGAGTGTAGTTAACTCTCTTGTTATAAAAGTGTACTGTAAAGCCAAGCAGCTGCTAAATCCTTTGATGAGGAACGGGTGAAGACATGTGAAAGGTCACATGGGCAACTATTTGTTACACTGTGGGTGTAAACTGGTGCCTTCAGAGCATTTGTGACACAGTGCATCTTCAGTGGCTCTGCCTTTAGGGAGCTGGGCTCTGAAAGGAGCACACGGAGGAGCTCACAGTCCTGCTTAAAAAAAACCCTGCTATTTTGGACACCAGTAATGTTTTGATGTTACAACAGATTTTTAACGATATTTTCTTTCCTTTAATACAGTAGCAGAACTTTGAATAGTACAGCCCTTGCAGAATCTATTAGATATTGAATCATTATATAGAATGCATTATAAAATTAATAGCAGTACCACTGCAGAAGAAGCAAAACAGTACTGTAAGGCTTCACGGAGACACAATCTGTACTCACAGAGTTCAATATTCCTTCAATTTTAGATTTTTTTAAAATCAATTAATATCTATACCACAGATAAATTCTTCTGTCAGTGTGCATGGTAATGCCATTAATGTTAGTTGATTTACTCTAAAGCTAAGGTGCAAATAATTTCATCACTGTGTAACTATTCATTTAGCACGTGGCACAATTTCATACATTTGACTTTACCCACGTGAGCAGTTACCTAAATATGATCTGTGAGAGTACAGCCTCTCTCCCTACAGCAAAGTGGATAGCATGAACAGTTCAAAAAGAATAACTGATTAAAAATGAAACTTAAATCACTACCCTGCTAAGATAGTGTCAAATTGTTGCCTGAAGCAAACATTAATGACCATTTTAGGGATTCCTAGGGGCAAAAGTAGCTTATGTTGTTAATTGCAGCTAACAGCTTACAATATCAACAGACCTTTGACTATAGTAGTGTGAACGTTACTTGGCTAACGCATGGTTAGGAAGTCGGCCATAAAAACCAAACCAATCGTTGCCATTTTAACAGCAACATTACAGTACCCATAGTGCACTGAATTCACAATAACATGATTTTTCAGTCAGTAACAGCTGCATCCAGGAAAATAAAACTGCCAGGAAAGAAGTAATTAAATTTGTATAAACCTGTCTTATTCGTAACAAGTCATCATGAACAACTGAAAACAAAAGGATATCAAATTGCTAGTAGGTAAAGCATGAAAAATTGAAACCAGGAATAGGCCGATGAACTGTCTGAGTTACAAATTTCTTCTCAGTGACTTGCCATTTTAATGAAGTGGGATGAGTGAAATGTGGTTATATTTGCCATCACACTGGATCTATGTTATCCTAAAAGAAAATATATTAATTTTTGACTGAAGAATTATGATATGCTTTCCTCTTGACAGATGAGTTGATGTAAATTTTGAGATGCTTGAAAGTATTTTTTTAAATTCCTAAGTGGCTCTCTCCAAGTGCAGATATGCTTTTGTAAGAATGAAAGTTGTAACGTTGTATTGTATTGCCCAGGTTTTGCCTTAAATAGGTGCTCTGGGAATATTTTTTAAAAATTTTGTGTGAGGTATGTCTTGCCTAAACTCAAACCCCTACTTTAATTCTATGGTGAAAGCATTAAAATCTCTATAGTGTATGTATTTATAACTGTGAACAGTCTTCATAATGAATAGTTACCTAAGCTACCTACATCCATAAGAAATACACTGCAACAGGAGCAGATCCGTGGAGTAAAACAGTTCTGAGGAAATGGCACATTTTGGGGATGGAGATTGCTTTGGGTGGCCGCCGCACTGGCTGCATGGAGCTTGGCTGCCTGCCAGCAGCAGGACTGCGGGGGGAAACCTCCAGGCTGCACTGATGGGAAGGAAATCAGGTTTGCATGCCAAGATTGCTCAGTGATATGAACCAAAGCACAGTGGGAAATTCATCTCAAAAATGCACCTCTGATCTCAACTAAAACACCTATATACTTGTTCTTCTGTGCTCATATGGCGTGCTGCACAGTGTCATTACACACGTTACAATTCACTGCTGGCACAGAATAGTAGAAAGTGATTTCAGGATTTGCCCGAAAATAGCATGCTCAATCATTTTCTTGTCTGACTGAAATTGACCCACGGATTCATTTTATTTCTTTACAAGTGCAAAATGTGCGAAATATTATGTATCAATTATAATTCACCTGGTAGGATACTGATTACTACACCTTGTTTTCAATTGGTTTAATTTCACTGCATGTTAAGTATTGAAATTTTCATGCCAAGTGAGAGGAAAATACAATGTTTTACTCATGTTCAAAATGTTATAATAGCTGTTTAACTATGAAGGTCTTGTATTGCCATGTTTTGGAAAAAATGACTTGATAATCAGTGAGTTGAAAAACTCATCCACATCTGACCACGTCTAATGAATGAGATCTCAGCATTCCTATGAACACTTGTTAACATCTGGCAGCTTATTATTCCTTCAGAAACTGGCCTTATTTCAGATGCCACGTAAAGCGTAAATGGATGAACAAAAATTTTGTGGAGGCCACCATGGAAGCCAGTGAAATGCAGTGAGAACAAAATCAGAATGCAGAGCTCAGACTGATGGGGGAAACATTGTCAGATTGAAGCCTTCTGGAATGCAAAACAATTTGTAATAGTTAAGGGTGAGATATTTGGGTGAAACTGCAGGAAGAAGTGGAGGAAAGCAGTACATATGAATTGGCATTTGCACACTGTGTTATGGCCAACAGTGTTAGTCTTGCCAGAAGTAATCAGAGCTTATATAACACAGACAGATCTAGATGTGAAAGTCTCATTCTTTCATGATTCCACAATAAGTGATATTTTCCTTATATTAATTACAAGTAAAAAAATTATCTTGAAGTCGTAAAACTAAGAAATGGTCAAATTCCAACCTATTTTCTTAGAAAATAACTTCTTTAAAGTAAGAGCTTTCATCGAAAATTACAGCAAAGGCAAAAAGAAGCCAGTTCTCAGAGGAAAAATACATTATCTATAGAAGGAATATAAGCACATCAATTAAAGTAAATATCTTGTTCAAATTTATGTGCTCAATTTTTTGGATGAGATCTCTTGTCATAGTCCTATGTGGGAAGAATGCTTTCTAGCAGAGTATTTGTTATGTGATGATGATGAAAATGCTTTGTCTTTAAAAACCTCAGGTTTCATGGTCAAATACTCACAAATGAACAGGAGTGTCATTTTAAAAATTAGTATTTCTGAGTTTAGATTTTTCAAAAATCTGGCTAGTTATAGTTGTGATAGTAACAATATATTCTTGCAGAACCTTTTAGGCATTCTGTGGTATCTACTACTGCAAAGAGATACACCCATAAAAACCTGAAAATACCATGTTCTGGTAGCTCTGTGCTTTTCAGTGTAATGCTTTAATAGAATGGATGTACTATTTGAACCTTATAGTTAAAAGTCATCTTAAGTAGTTTGATGACATGCATCCCAGGAATAGAATATGATGGTAGCCTGCAAAGATTTCTGTTTCTTTCCCTCACCCCCAAATACAGTGTTCTATAAAGTATATATTTTTACTCTTGCATGGCAACATTTTATTTCAATAGTGCCACTACAGCATGTGTGTCTTTACTTTTCTGACAATCTCGGGAGATTTTTTACCCCCACTGTTATCTCTCACTATCACATTGTGCTGTCTATAAGGAAAATGGGATAAAAGCCAATATATGTTAATCCAGATATAAATGAAGTTTCCTTCCACAAAAGGACAGTACAGTACTAGGAAACATTTTCAAAGTTTGGAGATTTTGTGTACAAAATGATGAGGAACGAGAAGGCCAGAGTTGCTTGTTTCTATGGCAACACAATGGTCTGTCTAGCTCAGCTATTTTCTCCCTTTATGATTTTATAGATAGCTGGGATTAATCCAGTGAGGTTTAAAATTGTCAAAAATAGAAGAATTCTACCCCCTGGTCTAATCAGAAATAGTAATGCATAAAGGACAACCTGATATACAAAAAATATATAGGAAAAAGTCAAATGTTGTGACTTCTGATAACATGAAGGCAAATACATAAATCTCTCTGGAGCTGCAAAACAATTCTGAGTGCTCCAGCTTTGCATTTGGCTAATAGTTACATTCCTGTATTTTAAGTCAGAAAACTTCCTGTGGTAAATCCTTCCTTCCCGCGGTACATCATTCCTCCAAATTGTTGATGAGTAGTCTTAAGGACCACCATTTTCCCTAAACCATGAGTTCATCCCCGCTTGTATGACTTGAAGTCCTTTGGAAGTTTCATAGAAGTGTCAGTAAACTCCTGACAGCTGTATTCAGGAGTAATTTATGTTGAATAAACAGTGTATGCATCAGCAAAGCTAATCAAAACACTTTTGTTAAAAGGCTTTGACTTCAAAATGGATCTAAATAGTAAATTTGTGGTTTCACATTGAAAACAGAAAATCTTCCTAGTGTTTTTAGATTTTTTTGAATATAAACTCTAGACTTTTTCCAAAAAGCAGAAATATTTGTTTCACCAAAACCAGAACTACTTGAAGTAATTCTCAGGCAAAACACATTTTAAAAATCCATATAAAATAATTGGCATTTTTAACAGTTTTTATAATGCATCTAAATCTGAGATCGGGTGCAATTTAGCTCAAAATGCATGTATATATTTGGATAATTAATGTAAGATAAAAGCTTTAATCGTATGAATTCTCATTTTATTAATATTTTAGAAACTTAACAGGAATGAGTAAACCCAACACCATATGCTGCCTTCACAACTTGCTTACTCTATTTTAATGGCTCTACAGAGCTTCATTGAAATGAGAAAAGAACATAGTCTCTTATTTTTCACAGGAAACAGGACTTAATAATGCTGGGTTGTATACTAGCAGCACAAGGCTGCAAATTTCTATCTCTCCTAGCATGAAGTCAGATGCTATTGTAAAGTCCCATGTTTACCTGAGTCTTTGTATTTATAGTTATATACATTTATTGTGTTGACTAAAAAAGCCTAATCACAAAACTACATCACACTTATGAAAATAATTAATGTCTTAACTGTAATGTGTATTATTGAGACTTAGGGAAACTTCATTGTTTGACAGATGGTCTGACACCCACATTAAGAAATTCAAAATTCAATCTCAAAAAAACTAAGGAAGAACATATGTGTTTGTTGGAAAAGAAAAAAAAATTGTATCGATCATTTTTTTGTCAGAGCGAGCACATATGGTAGTTCCATTTTCCATCACTTACCATTTACTTTCTATTTAAAATTCAAATGTCACTAGGCAAGGAAAAAAGTTGGGTATTAAATAGAAAAGATTTAACTAAGAACAATCACTGCAATAACTTTGTACTAATTGTTCATGGAAATTAATGGCCATCCGATTAAATCAAACTTACTCATCCCGTTCTATCCTTGCTTTTGTTTTCTTTACATGTTCCTCCCATTGGTAGTTACTGTTTTATGATTATTTCCCAACCATCTGCTGTCTTTTCCTTGAGTCAAAATAATTTCCCTTTATAATTTCATGAGTAATCATGTATGCATCATTTTCACGTAATTATATGTCTACTTACTAATCCTAACTCCTCATTCTTGTGTAAATACTCACCGAGTAACTAGAACGATTTGCCATGTAAATTTAAATTTCTAGTGAACAGAAATCTATATGCAGAATTTCAAACTTCCAATTGTTATCTCTCTGCATTCTTACGAATGTAAAGATAATTAAACACTTACTCTAATTCACATCTCCAGACACCAAAAGGCATATGTAGGTGAGATGGATATAGCTGCTGAATGAAATGGAATGTATATTGTATTTATAAAGGTGGTGAGATGTTGGACATTTCCAGAGATTACACTGGGACTGGGGAAATGTAAAATGCAATTCTGAGCTTCTGACACTTGCAAAATAAATGGTTTTGAAATGCATAACAACACTATTTTAAAATCTTTGAAAGGAATTTGAAGGAGTAGCGACATTTTGTAGATATTTTAACAATTAGCCTCATAGTAATTTTTGTTAAAAGGAGCTATTTGCTGTAATCTAATATTCAGAATAAATTTAATTCATAGCAAACCAGAGTTCATTGCTAAAACAGTCTCATAAATAAGCCTGTGCTGTTTATCTGATACTGTTACTAGGAGAGGAAAGGATCAGAAACTTGGCTGTGATGGTTCTTCTGCCGGGCTGAAGAACTGATCTTTCATCAGTGCTTCTCAGGACGAACAGGGCATGGTGAGGGCTTTGTAGATTAGCCAGGTGAAAAAGAGATACAAAGCAACAGTGCTTTGTAAATATCGCTGTAATTACTCTGCACAGACAATATGCATCTCCAAGCCTCCTAGGAAGTGAAGAAGAGAGAAGTTTCCTGAATTCTTACAGTTCAGAGTCCTTTCGCTTTGTAGTCAGCCTGGCCTGGATAAAACACAGTAATGCCATATATTGCAAAAGGATTCCTGAAACATGGCTTGGTTGTAAATGCACAGAAAGTGATTTAATAAGTGATGTGAAGTTATTCTAAACAGCAGCAAATGTTGCCAGCACCATGTGGGATAACCACACCTAACTGGTTTGTGACAAACTGCAAAGACCACACAAAAAAATCAGCAGTTTTCAGAAACTGCAGTCCTAACTTGAGATAGCTGAGAGTATTTTTCAGTGAGGAAAGCCTGTTCACATTTGTTAATCATATCATTAAGGTCTACCCATTCTGAAGGTATTAAATCAAATAGCTGGTATATTAATGAATAATGAATATAACATTGTTATCTAAAGTAGCTTTCCAGGCATGTTTAGATGACAACATGAAAACGTCTGGAAGATGTGCTGCACAAAGTCCCTGCCTTTTGTATTGTGTTTTTAAAAACACTCAGATTAATGATATTTTAGAACAGCATTTGTTCTAATGTCAGTGGTAATAATGTAATCCCTTAGTTGTGCATGCAATTACATACCTATCTCTTTTAGATGTTTATAGACACTATTCTCATTTTAAGAGCTGACATACAGCAAAGTAAGAGCTTATTATGCAGGCCTTTTTGTAGTCCAAAAGGTAAATGTGTAAGAATTTGTTGCAGCATTTTTTATTCTTTTATTATGAAATAAAATAGCCAGACTGTTACTGTCCCCTCCTCTGATTTGGTGCTCTGGCACAATAACAGCTTGTCATTAAAGTGCTTTTCAACCTGCTTATATGGATGTCAGTCAAATTTCATTGACTCAAGTGTTCATTTTATTATAGCTTTTATTTTCCCTGGCTCTTTTGGGACATACACGTTTAAATTATTCATTAGGTTAAATGCTTACCTGCCCTGTATTTAAGCAGAACTTCAGAAGGATTCTTCCCTTTAAGCTCAGGAAGTGTGGGCTGGATGAGTGGTCGGTGAGATGGATTGAGAACTGGCTGAATGGCAGAACTCAGAGGGTTGTCATCAGCGGCGCTGAGTCTACTTGGAGGACGGTAACTAGTGGTGTCCCTCAGGGGCCAGTACTGGGCCCAGCCTTGTTCAACTTCATCAGCGACCTGGATGAAGAGTTAGAATGTACCCTCAGCAAGTTTGCTGATGACAGAAAACTGGGAGGTGTGGTGGATACACCAGAAGGCTGTGCTGCCATTCAGCGTGACCTGGACAGGCTGGAAAGTTGGGCAGAGAGGAAACTGATGAGTTTCAGCAAGGGCAAGTGCAGGGTCCTGCACCTGGGGAGGAACAACCCCATGCATCAGTACAGGTTTGGGGCGGACCTGCTGGAGAGCAGCTCTGTGGAGAGGGACCTGGGTGTCCTGGTGGACGACAGGTTAACCAT
>Ga0065711_1000129_pt1 | contig 94241 bp, 41 predicted proteins | sample Hoacrofraction12_FD_59098 | JGI IMG/M metagenome (GOLD analysis project Ga0065711, IMG submission 59098) | Hoatzin crop microbial communities from Cojedes, Venezuela - Epithelial fraction 12 v2 (version 2) | ecosystem: Host-associated > Birds > Digestive system > Esophagus > Crop | place...
TTTTTTTTTTTTTTTTTTTTTTTTTTTTTTTTTTTTACTGAAAGGCTTAAACCCCAATGCAATACTTCCAAGTACAATTTAGAGTATTTCATACACCTGTCTATATGACAGGTCTGTATATGTATATGTCCCATTCTGACTACTAGCATGGAGCAACCTATAGGTGAACCAGAATCCTTTATTTCAGCTGTTACTTACTGTTGTAGGTATTAGTTCTCTTTTTATATAAATTCAACATTTTAGAAAAAATCACAGTATTTTTACTTTTATAATAGAAAAACAAAATCTAGCTTTTTAGAAAGAGTGTACTATCATGGACATATCTGATTTTGTCTGTATGCTTAGCTCTCAGAGGGCACAGTGATGTCCATAGCAATCAAAGTGTGCAATAAATATGGCTGGGCAAAAGCATCTTCTGTTTCCTGGCTGCAGTTTTATGTCATGCCTCCAGGTTATTGTAAAGTAATTGGGAGTTGAAACATACTAAGACATATTGCTAGAGCATTTCCAAGGGGTGTCCAGATAGGTCACGACTCTCTGTTCAATAAAAGGGAACGTGCCCATGTTTGGAGCCAGAGATACTGAATTCTATGAAGTTTCCATGTGCAAAGACAGCTGTGCACTGAAAAGGTGTGCATGTGCTTGTCTGACTATCAAGGGTACAGATAAATTATTGGGATTTTGCTCCTACACTTTGTCTTTCAGTGTCATTGCAAATCTGAGGCCAAAAAGCTTTTTCAGGGTGTCCTCTAGGGACCAAGGTAGCGGAAAACAGGTTTTTAAAGCAAGGCAAAAACAATTATTTGGACTAACATATTCGGGGAAAAGAAGAAACCCTCAATTTCAAATAATAAATACACAGAAATCTTTTCATACTGGAAATATCTGTTTTGAATAATGGTTGTTAGATGAAGTATTCGGCAACTTCCACTAAATACAGCTGTGTTACAAAATCTCATGATAGACAAGGACAGCAGCAGACCTCTGCAGTTGTCATCTGCTACAAATGCATAAAGTGTATCTTCTTTGCCCATCTGTGCCTGCTGGTAAAAATAATCAAACTGCCCAGTGGTGTGTGTTTTGCCTAACAATGTCTGACATACTGGCAAAAGAGAATGACCAACAGTAACTCTGAGAAGTCTTAAGGAGCCCACAAAATGTAGGTTACCAGCATACCAAGCTCCACAGCTGTGACTTCAGGATCTCTTTTCTGAAGATCCTTCTTTTCTGAAGAACTGTATACTGTCAGTTGACTTGAAACTGAGTCTCAAATTAATTTGAATTATAATAAGTAGCATAGGGGTGTGCAGCTTTCTTTTGTATCAGTAACCAGCTCTTACACATTTTCATTAGCGGACAGTAAATATAAAAGCTTAAACAATCCTAGAAAATTGTGTGACTATGTCGTGGTTTAACCTGGCAGCCAGTAACTAAGCACTAGACAGCCGCTCGCTTACCCTTCCGCTTCCCTCCCAGCGGGGTGGGGAGAAGTGGACAAAAGGGAAAACTTGTGGGTTGAGATAAAGACAGTTTAATATGACAACAAAGGAACTACTACTACTGCTAATGAGTATGCGAAACAAACTATACATGATACAGTTTTCTCACCACTCGGTGATCGATACACAGCAAGTACCCAAGCAGTGATCATGGAACCTAGAGCTTGCGGACTTTGCAAATTTTGCAGAACTCCTGAATAAGACTGAAGTCCTTTAAAAGTTCAAACTCATGGAAAAGAGAGAAAAAAAGAAAGAATTCCCTCCCCTTGCCTGCACACCTGCTCATTAGCTGAGTATGAGAAACTTGTAAAAGTCCTTGATTTTCCTAGCAACAACTGAAAACATCAGTGTTACCAACGTTCTTCTTGTACTAAAGGTACTAAATCCAAAACACAGCAACTACTGAGAGGAAAACTATTCCAGCCAGAACCGGGACAGACTGATAACTGCATATGGCTTGCCCAAAGGTGAAGTTTCCTTTCCTCCTTACTACTATCCTCCACAAGCCATTCCCAAAGAAAGAGATTTTTGGAATCAGCTTTGTGTTGACCTTGTAAATGTCTAAAACAGCATAGTCCCTGTGGGACCAGGGAGTGCAGCAAAGTATGTGTTTGTAACAACAGCCATAAAAACAAGGAGCGACAGTATTGGAATGTACGACAGTGCAGATTGTGCTTCTGCTGCTCTTGAGCAATCGTGAGGCAGACAGGAGACTAGCGCTTGGCTCATGGTGTTTCTTCTTCACACGCAGAAAAATGAAACGGGACTAGAAGGGAAAGTTAAGACAAAGTAACTGCTGATTCTACTCTGCCTGGGTGAAAGCAAAGAGCAGAGTCCGTTCGTGTGTTAATTAGCCCCAGAGAGAGCAATGGATGAGTGTGGTTATAGGGGAAGGAGGGCAGGAAGGGATTATTAAAAATAAAGGTCGGTGTAAGGGACAAATGAAGAGACAGAAAAGGGGAGATTGAAGAGCAGAAAACAAAGAGAAAGGCTGAAGAGTTAAATTTGGTCTGCCACTACGTACTGTACTTGTTATGAATGCCTCCTATCCTGATAACTACGAGGGATTTTGAGTTTTTCCATGTATCTGAATAGCTTAGTGCCAAGAGCAGGATCACAAATAGGTTCATGCCCCGACCTTTCTGAATTCCCATTTTCCTGTCTAATGACATACCATGCAAGAATCTGTCTGATTTATACATAGAGCGTGACTGCTTAAAAAAGGTAGAAAAGGAGAGAAACAGATAGTAACGACTGTGCACAATGGCATATTTAAATCTGCACCGAAAGAATAGCAGCTTTGAGGGAAAGGTGTGTAAGCATGAATGGAACATGGTTCCCTGGAGGGCTGTGGCTGACATGCAGCTGACAGTCGAGCCTTCCGGCCAGCATGCTTTCCATCGGCCAGACATTAGACACACTGGACCACGGCTTAAGAAGTGTCACTGATGTACAATGACCTAGATTTGATGTAATGAATTGCATTATTTATTATTATTTATTTACACACAGTTCCTCAAGTCTTGTTTTTAAAAGGCTCAGGGGCTCTTGGATCTCTCTCTGCACAAAGGGTTTTTCTGAAGTGCTGCAGTTGACAGTAAGCGGTCAATATTTGCCGGTAGTTGTCACGTGGTGGCATCTAAAACACAGCACTGCGGTTCTTGTTTCTGCTGGGGTTTGGGGGTTACAGCAGTGGCTCAGTTTACGCAGAGCAATTGCTGTTTTTTCAGTCCTAAGGTTTGTACATAGTGGAAAAAAGCCAGACCTCTCTCTTTATCGAGAGTGGTCCTGCGTGCAGAGACTCGTGTTCAGATTTGGGTTATTGCTGACGATCACAGGGATTAAGTCCAGCCATTTGACTGAGGCTGTGTCTAGTAAAGATGAGCTATGATCCTTCTTGTTTTGATTTGATGTCAGGGCTTAATCATGGTTGCCAACCAGCAAGCATTCAGCAGACATTTAACCTATGCCACAGAATGCTCTAGACGCAACATTTTTTTTTTTGGTTCCAGGTGAAGTGGGATGAAGAGTACAAATTAGTATGCTTAAATATTAGCAACATATATAAAATAAAAAAAAAGTCTGCATGTAACCTCCTACCAGAAATATGTCAGTGAGATTTAATTCTGCTACTCAAAGTTGTGATAATGCACAGAAAGCAAAGCAGTCAGACCCCTACATCTGCTGAGTGTCCCTGACTCCCTGGGAAGCTACTATGAGTAGTGTTCAGCAATGCTCAAGTCAGACTGTAGGTTTGTTGTTACAGTAATGCAATGCATTTTCTAAGCTTCTTGAAGACACATAAAGTGCATTTGCCCATCTCTAAAGACAGTATGATTCTTCCTCACTTTCTCTTTCGGTAAGGTTATTTACATAAGGGACCTAAAAAAAAGTAATTTACTACATTATTTAAGAAATGTCTAGTTAGCTGCATTTTTCCTGAGTGCACTGTTCTTTTCAGAGGAGAGTGTCTTACAATCCTAGAAAGTGGAAATTGTAAAAACTTAGCACTTTCTGCTTGTGCAAACATTTCTCACACTCTCCTTTGACTCATTATAAACTGAAGTTGTAACTGAGCAAGGCAATGTACTTACAGCGGCTCATTGGAGGAACTTTCCTCTGGCTGCTCTGAGCCTAAGTTCCGTGTTTGCTTCCTACTCCGTTACAGTGTTTTGATCAGGTGAATTATTCTAAAATTATGGCTGTGGGATTGATAGGACTGGATGCAAGGATTGCAACAGCTTGGTGGGAGGAAGGTTTTTAGAGTTACTTGCAGGGATGAAGAGGGAAAGCATCTCATCCACTTACCGAAGAATACTTTTTGATAGCACAGAGGAAGGTGAGCCACAACTGTAGGCAAAGGAGTGGTTTCTGATCATTTAAAGAGCCCAGGGAAGCACATGTGTGAAACAGAGGTATTAATATCAGAGGGACTGTTGTTTTCCTGTAGAGGGAACTTGTGGATTTTCTTCAGTGTGACTGGAAGTTTTGGCAGGTCTGACGATGCAGAACATTGATGGCTGTTTGTGAGAGACGGAGGAGAAAAACATATTTGAGTGGGGTGCCTTGAAGCTTAAAATGCAGAAAGCCAATTGCTCTGTCTCCCCACATCCATCAATTTTAATACTAATATGGTTCACAAATAGTAGCAGTGTTTTTGGCATTTCAGTAATGAAGTGTGTCTAGGGGACAAGTGTATCATATTATTTTTCCCCTCTGTTGTTGCTCTGTTACGGATAGCCCTCCATTTCCATCAGTTGGAGGGATCCTTTCCCCTCTACTCACTTCAAAATCAAACAAAAAACCCTCCAAAAATTCCGCAGTCCTCTTTCTCTGTTTTTTTCTTCTCAACCCTGTATTTTTTTTTCTTTCTACTTACACAATTAAAGAGCATGAAAAACTTGATTGGATTCAGGCACCCTTCAGAATTGCTGCTTGCACTCTTGTGAATTAAAGAGAAGGGGTGGGAGGGTGTTGTAACTTCATTTTCTGTCTTAAGGCTGAAAATATTGGGATTTTTTTTTGTTAATATAGGCCTTTCTCTCTCTTTCTGTACCTGTGTGTGTATATGTAGATACACGTACATATATACAAGGGCACCTATCACATCTCTCTACAGGCCTGAGGGTCTGTTGGACCATGCATAACATTATCCAATCTGATGCCCTAACTGTTCTGTTTTACCACCTTGTTATTGATGTTGCCAGTCATGAAGAGGTTTCTTTCAGCATGGCTGAATTCAGTGGCACAGTTAGTCTCTCACTGGAAATATGTGTCACATTATTTTCTCTCCAGATGTACTTGAAATTTCTTTCATTTTCCTGCAGTGAATCCCATTTTATCATCTGTTCAGCTTTTTCTAGCCTCCTCAGTTCCTGTAATAATAATTCTCTCTGGGGTTTGTAAAACCTTCAGATAAATATGGCCTGCATTTTAATTAACTTGATGTTTACCTGATCTTTATTAAAGGTGAAATAAGAGCAGGCTGGCTGCTAACCTTCACAGGTGTTCATTCAGCATTTTTCCATTTTGTCTTTGGTCTTTGTTTACAGTTCTTCAGGCAGTTTTTGGTTCATATAATTTTTCTTGAAAAGAATATTTGAAGCAATCTTTTTATTGTTTTGGTTTAATATGCAGGATTTTTGGGGTTCTGATTTGTAGACAGCAAGGCTCAGTGCTGTCAGATTCAATATCAAAGGGCTAGGAGCGGGAACATACTTTGGTGAATCAATGTGCTGGTTTTAGTTCTAATTTTTGTTATTTATTATAATTTTTACTTTTTGAAATAGTCATCTTAGCATTGTTTTCTTCCTCATAAATCTGCTCTGCTAGTAGTTTGCGATCTTGTCACCTTCCAGAATGCCAGTGGATAAGTAGATGACCACATTAAGCACTGTATGCTTGAGGTTTCTCATCAAAACTCTGTCTAACCTGAGCAAACAGCCAATGAGCTCTGACAGTTTTGATATGAGGGGACAAAATTGGTGCATGAGATTCATTTTAATGAGTGCATGCCTTACTGCCCAGAATGCTTTATACCGTACAGCTTTTGCCTGTGTATATGGTTTAGCTGCACGCTGAGAGGGGTAGAATGTCAACACAGTCACCAGCCGTGGTATTTTTTTTGTTTTTAATACGTCAAGGAGATACCTACAGCTGACATCTGGAAGAAACTGAAACAGTATTTTCCATTTTTTTGTGTTGTACCAGGTAACTGAATTCAACTAAAACATCATTGAGGAGTACAGTGCTATTAAGTAGATAAGCCCGCAGATTATTAGGGCTGTAGACGGCCACACAGATGCTCGTTTGGTATGTCTTCCCTGTTGAGAGTCCAGTTTTAATTGAAAGGCTCATTAGAAGAATGACTCATTAGGAAGAATTGGAAGTACCTTTCTGGTAGATGCTGTGACATCAGTGCTATATCTTTGTTGCTTCACCTGGGTTGCTAAACTGCGAAGGCACATATTAATAGCATGTATGTTTTCTCTTTGGAGCAAGGTTACAATGAAGTCTGGGTGTTCTTTTAGTTAGAATCAAGTGAATTTTTAAAGCCTGTGATCTGGTAGGTAAGCTCAAGCTGTGTAACTGCACTGGGGTGACACAGGGGCAGATGCTCTGTCCTGCAGAAAGGTGGTGCATGCAAAGGTTAATCATTTTATGTTGTAAACAGCTGCGGTACCAAAAATGTCTTTGATTTTGCTAGAAAACATAAAGCTACTGAGTTTCTAATAGAAGTGAGAGTACAGGAGAAAAAAGGTTTAATTTGTTTGTTCATCGTGTAGATGTTCTTTTCCATCATCAAAATTGCACAATAATTGCAATTACAGATATTTTTCATGGGAAAAATAGAGTAGCAGTTTGTTAGTTCATGTTTGCTTGAAATAAACTGCATGTTTTTCCCATGCTTTCAAACACTATTCGTGTTGAATGCGTGGAGACGTTTACTGCAGGCCATGGAGACCGACAGGATGCCATGCTTTCAGCTGGCAGAGGAGTGTGATCCACACAGACCTGTCAACAAAAGCAGGTCAGCAGGATTGAGCGAGGAAAAAAAAAAATCAATAAATCTTTGAATTAATCATGCAGCTGCCAGACAGAATTATGGGTGCATGAAATGAAGGATGTAGGTATATATCTATGGCAACTTCTTTCCTACCTCATTGTGTCCTTTCCTTTTCTATGCCTGCAAGTTTTCATTCCCCTACTGCCATCTGAACTGCTCTGTGTTTATTTGTACACCTGTACAGAATACTCATCGTTCATTTTAAAGTAACTAATTCAATATAGATCACATGAATCCCACTTACTTTTCTCTCTCTGCACTGCCACTTTTTTCACTGACTGTTGTGTGCATGCAGTGTGAACTAACACAGGAGTTTCACCTCCGCATAAAACTAAGATTGCACATCTTATGCCGTGAATTGGACCGAAAGCAACTGCTGCTTCGGTGAACAGAGGAGTTAAAAATTCATGCCTGTGCTGCTGACATCCCAGGTGAGCAGCCGTCCTTGTTGAGCCCTTCTGCAGCAGCGTGGCTAGGGGATGAGCCCGGGACCTGGACAGGGCCACACCCCTCGCAAACCTGGGCCAGATCCCCCTCCCTGGTTCTGGTTCCCACCTCTGCCTCGCAGGCAGCTGTACTCAGTAAAGATTACTACCAAGCAGGAGTGTTTCACACCCTGCTCTCTGAAACTGGACAGCAATTGGGTGCAACCATGGAGAACTAAAAGGGCAGTTAAAGAGGGAGTATTTTGACACTAGAGACGCGCTTGAGAGGATTGTGAGGAATTATGAATTAAGAGATGCATCCTGTGTATAGCTTTGTGGTTTCAGCTCTGTGCTTTGGTTTTATTCTCTCCTTCACCTCCAAATGATTTATCCTTTGTTGCAATGTCCTGGAGGGATTGTTCTGTGCAGCTTCCCCATGCAAAACTTGACTGTTTTACTGCTGCCCTGCTTCTGGGTCTGGTAGTGAGGAGGGATGGTAAAATTAATGCCCCAGTGTGTTTAAATCTTCATCTGCTCTGAAGATGATGCAGAGGTCCCTCCTGTGTGCCCAGCTTAACTTTCCAGCTGCAGAACTTGGTCGTGCACCGCAGCAAGGATGTCTCGTTGGCTGTCTGCCTGGGGATCGAGTCTGTCTCTCTTCCAGTTGGGGAACAGCCCAGTACTGGATGGTCACTTTCACTGCAAATTCAAATTAATTTTCCTCTTTTATCCATGGCCTTCTTTTCAAATAGATAGTGATATTCACAAAATCCCCCAGAACAATTACCCTGCTACTTGTGGAAGGTCAGGGCAAGCTCTGTTCAGGGATTATGTATTCTAGCAGGGAAAACAGAGCTGACATTCAGCACTCTTGTTTTTCAGATGTGTGCCTAGGGAAATTTATTTTTCTAAATATTTTTTCCCTTTCTCCATTAAAACAGAGAAGCAAATTCCTGACACTCTCAGAAAATACATTTGGGTTCAGTTGTGGAGCTGATTTTTAATTTTTGAGCTAACAGAGAGACAAACAGACTGTAATTTTCCAGGGGCAGAGAATTTTTTTACTGCCCTCCCTTTGTAGAAAGTCCTGCCCAACTGTGTCTAGTTAAATACCATTATATAGTAAACCCATGTTTTATTCTTTAAAAAGACTTTACCCATAGAAAAGTAACATCTTTTTTCCTCCTGATATTTGTCTTACAACTGAGCCTCCAGGAAATAACTGAGTGATAATGATGGAAAAAATATTTATATCTGTTTTGTGCCTGTAAGACAGTTTTGTCTGTACTGAGGACGGAGAATCCTTCCATGTACTCCATTTTCTCCTCCAGTTTATAACTGTGTTTCACAAAATGCTGACAAGAAAGGCAATTGTTTAAAAACTAAAAAAGTATTTCTAAGATGGAGAAGAAAACATGGCAGCAACTAAAATGCTAAAAATCACTATGTTGAATATACAACTATACTGTAAGTACAGCTGATCCCTTAAATGTACAAAATCGTATGTAGGTTTTAAAAAATTAATAAAACTATATAGATACATTCTATACAAAGAAATACTAATTATAGTCGATGTGTTCTGAAAGCAAAATATTTCTGTAAAATAAATTGTCATTTTGGATTTTCTTGAGAGTGCAAGAGTCTCAACAAGCATAACAGTTTTTACATGTATGTGCAACATAATTTAAAATATTTTGAGATTGTAATGTGTTTACCTGAAATCTTTTGCAATTCATTCTGAATTATAATAAAATATGGAAACAGCTGCTGATATGACAGGAGAGGTTAGGAAAAAGAAAACAGTGGAAAAAAAACAAGAAAAAACAAATGTTACATTGCATTGTATTTAAACGTGGAAGTCTTATGCAAGAATCCAGAGAAATAAGGGGATTAATCAACTAAGTAATCCTTTTTGTTCTGCTCATGTGTTTTTTGAATTCGTAAAGGTACTGGATATCTTGAAATTCTTTTTACTGAAAACAAATAAGATATGGATTTTAATGGAATAATTTAGTTAGAACAAGAGAAGTAAAACTGATGTTCTTTTCAGAGCAGATGTTTGTGACTGGCTGAAAAGCAATTTCAGGGCTGGAGAGCAAAAACACACTCATAAATACGACGTGATAGGATAACGCGCGCTGTGTCACAGCATCCATTCAGCACTTTTATAGAATGAGTGAGAAAAAGAGAACCCCTCTAAATGTTGGCAGCCCGTCAAGGTTTTGTGAGATGCTGCATGCATTTTCAAAAGGGATTTAAGAAAAAGAAGTTATTCATTGGATTTTGCTTTCCTTCTCTTTCATGTGTCTTTCTTGCGTGAGCTCTATTTATTGATAGTAATTCTTTGCATCTTTATCAATGGTTATTCATAGCACATCCTAGAACTATATTTTTTTTATGAAGTGCTAAAGAAACTAGGTATCTCAAGCCCTGCAGAAAATCAGGGAAACATTTATCCCTGCCTGTTTTGACATCTCTTTTTCCTTATGACAATCCCAAAGACCCTTTGAGTTAATTAGAATTGTTACCCTCATTTTACACAGAGGGAAACTGAAAACCAAGAAATCTTCAAGATTTCCTCCATTTCTTATGGCAGCTGTGGCAAACACTCAGGCAGGATCTCCTAAAACACTGTCCTTCACTTGGATCCATGATATGTTTCTTCCCAAGCACAGGAGGAGAAAAAGAAGTTGTATTAGGTGTGAAGGAGGTTTAGGAAGCCTTGAAAAATGGAGGGAATGTTTTATATTCTCGTTAAAAAAACAAATACTGCATGCAGTTAGTGCTTCAGATTTCTGTTTATACAGCTCTCATTGCCTTGGACTGAAGCTCCTGTGTGAGGATTTAGAAGGTGAAGCTCAGTGGGAGAGATGGGTTTGGAAAGAATTGCTTATAATTGTAGTCAGCTAAAAGAAGATGAAATGCTTTGCCTTTGCTGTGGCACTTTCATCTAGTTTTATTTTCTTACTATATCTGATATGTAATAATAAATCATTGTAAGGAAATTACAGGAACACAAGACCATAAGTGTAAATGCCCTAAATTTGTCACAAACAAACAAACAACATTTTTTGTGGTTTTAATCAATAAAACTTAATTACCTTTAGAATCAGAAATGCATTCCTTCCTCCTGTCTCAAAGATTTTTTTATTTTCTCTTTCATGATTGATGTCCTTGGCAGGAGACTTGTGGAATTTAAGGTGTATCTGAGTTATTTGGGAATTTTTTCTGACAGTTACTTTATTAGGAAAAATGTGTACTTGAGTTAGCTAAAATTTATGTCTTCCTATTGCAAAAGTCATGTTTCAGCCAAAACAAATGAAGAAATAGAAGTCTGTGAGGGATGCAGAAAAAGCCAGAGCTTTTCCTTTTCAATATTTTAAAAATGAAGTATTTTCCTGTTTTCATTTAAAAGGGAAAACTGTTTGAAAAATGCTCATGTATTTTTATAGGAAAAAAAATTCTTAGGATAAAAAGGTTGCATGACTTTCAGTTGATTGCTTGGTTCTGTTACCAATTTTAGCAGTGCTTTTTGATGTGCTGCTTATTTTTGACTTTTGTCCATGAATTCCTGTTTTGGGAAAAGGAGGAGTGAATATTTTGGTTTAATTGTTATATGGATGCTGACAAACTCCTCCATAACATCCAGATAGGATGCTTTCTGTGAAACAAAATTGTCAGAGTTCAGAAAAGTGTTGTGTGTAGCCATTTAACGGTATCATTTTTCTGAGATGCTCTTCTTAATTAATATGAATGATATTTTTGCATTTCCCTAATGGCAACTGATTAAGCTAAGTACACACGTATTTTTAACTTCGGACACATTGCAGGGGCAAGTCAGTACTGGATTCAATACAGTATATTAATGAGGAACATTAAAATACGTGATCCTGTATCTGGGCAGTTTGGTTACTGGATTTGGAAGGACTTTGTTGATGCACTGTGTCACATCAAGATTCTAATCTCGAGGCTAATTTAAGACCTTCCCACCCTAATACTACACCCAGTATCTCTTTGCCTACTTGACAGTTATTATGGAGCATCTTTTAATGCTTCTGTGCAGAATTCTTGTGTTCTGGAGTTCATAGCTGCCCATAAAAAATAAATTCTGTGTTGAAACTTGGCTCCAAATAATTTTAATTTGAGTGATGAACAACCTGTTAGGTCATTGAAGATTTACCACTTTTGAAGTCAATAAGGAGGGGAACTGCAAAGCAGCCTAGGAAAGATTTGCTGTATGATTGTACACCATGTTAATAGAATGGAGCAGGAAACTAGAAAAGCAGGGGAAGAAAAAGTAGTTTAGATTTATCCTGATTTGGGAAGTGCCTTTTTAGAACGAGGAATAGAGCAATCAAGTACAGAATGGAACAGTAGCAAAATGTATAGAAGAGGTACAAGCCAATATACTGGCAGCAAAAATAAAGCAATTTGTGCTTCTCACACTACAAGAAGTATCTCATTTTTCTGTAATGCCACTCTAGAAGGATTAGGAAGACACTGAGGAGAAGGCGATTAGGCCAGGTCTCAGCATAACCTGCTGACTTTGACACAGTTCAAATGTGTCCATCTGTTCCCAAAAGAAGAGCGAATGTTTCTCTCCAAGAACATAAGGAGAGAGGTCAAACCATGAGTGCTGGGGGCTCAGAGGAGCAGGGGATTCAAATAAAGTGTTTTTCAGTTAAAAAGTTTTCTTGGAAAACTTGTATGTTTAACATTTCTCATTTTTAAGATTTTTTTAAAAAAAAACCTGCTTCCTTTTTCTCTCCTCTCTCTCATTGTCAGTCAACTTTTTTATTAGCATAGAAGTCTGAATTTAAACAAAAGCTATTTGTTGTAATACCATCCTCTGCTCGCACCCCCTAACTAAGGAAATTTTAAGAAATTACATAATGTCTGCAAAGGAGAAGAGAGGATTTGTAAAGAAGGAGGGGTGGAACGAAGAAACTACACATGTGGGAGCTGGGACAAAATCAAAGATCCAAGTGTGCGTGTGTGTGTGCACGTGTGCGCGTGCGTGCGTGTGTGCGTGTGTGTGGTGCATGTGTGTTGTGGCTGGGAACAATGCTGGAGAGGGGCTGAGGAGAGATTTCTGTAAATTATTTCATTTACTGAACTTTGGTAGCCCTATGCTGTTGCTTGATGGTGTCAGTTTGTGCTTTTGGAGTTTGGGAAATCTTTGACTTCCACACACGTTAGAATCCTAGGCAAAGAAATTAGGCAGCCATCCCCAACAAGCATGGGATGGAAAAGGAGGAGCTAAACACAAGGTTCTGTCCCATTTTTTGGCAACCTTTCACCCGAAGTGACCAGCATGCATGTATTTAAAAATTCCTAAAACAATAAAATTCAGTTAAGAAATGCTGAAAACAGTACATCCCCTCAAAATATGGCATTGCTTAAACAGCATAGACTCAAGCAATTGAGTCATGAGCTGTGTTAAAGCACTTTAAAAAGCTGATTCAAAGCTTTGTTACTTGATACTCTGTTGAATCAGCATATTTTGTCAATTGGGCTCAAACAGATAAAACGCATTGATTTGATCTTCCTCTAGTCGTTATGACCCCTATCTCTTAGAGAGTGTTGGTAACATTGTTACTGCTATTCATAGGGCTCTAGTTAGCCAGGCAGTGGAAATCATCATTAGTATTTACAGGAAAAGCTCTTTAACTTGTGAAGTATAAGCAATGTACCAGAAACTCATGTGAAGCTCTATGTATTGACTGCTGTAAATTGAGAACCAGAAGTGGGATAAAAGCAGGTTCCAGCTATTACTCTGCTGTGTACTTCTTCAAGCATGTGTGCTCCCAAACCCTTCAGAAAGGACACGGGAGTGCCTCCACTTGTTCTCCAAAAGGTGTCTTCACCTACCTCCTGGCAGCTGGAGGTTTGTCCCATTGGAAATGTTGAGCCGAAGACTCCTGAGCAGAAACCACAGTCCTGTATGTCACAAGGAGTATATAGGACTCAGGCCCTCTGCAAGAACTCTTTTCTGCTTTAAGTTTGTTTACTCAGGCAAAATCCAGCTCTTTCCAGCGCTGAAGGGACTGCAAAGAGCTCTCCCTCAAAAAGTTTATCGTCTGCTGTCTTTGTAGGCCTAGCATGTGATAAAATACAGGATTTGCACTCCAATTTGCAATCCAGGATTTTGGCTATGTGAGGAGTGTTAAACTTGAATATGGGGGTGATTTATGGATGGTAATGTGGCATTCATTCTGCAGCCTTGGGAAGGGTGCACTATCCCTGGAGAAGTGTTTACCTGTGACACTGCCCCTCCAGACCTCCTCAAACAACCACAGGCAGGGGTGGAAAAGGTGGATAGAGTTGCATGTGGTTCAGCATCTGTTGCAGCAGGCTACCTGCTTCTTGCTGTCCTGCCCTGTAACTTTCTCTTACCCTGGTGTTAGATGGAGTTGTATTTATAAATACCAAGTTTTTTCCAAGCAATCCTGTTCATTGATTTCTTGCTGATGGGTTCAGTTGAAGCCTACGTCTCTGAACATCTGGCTAAACTTTGGGAAATGCCTATATAATATGGAGAGCAAAGCAATGGACTAAATTTCAATGAAGAGGTTTGCCAGTGCTAATGATAGAAAGCCCTACTGTCTGAAGAGCACTGCAATGGACCAGCTGTAGCCCAATTAAGCAACAACTAACAGCCCTCAAGTGGCCTGCATTGGCTAAAACATGAGCTCCCATGCCTGTTTTTCTTGGGCTTTTGTCAAGATCCAGAACAACTACAGGCCCACAAACTCTCGTGCTGTTTTCTTGTTGAGTGAGCTGTCTCAGATGCTTCCACTCTTGGGCACCCATATAATAGCAGTGAGCATGACTCAGGTTTTCTAAAAGTAAGCAGATGTTTTCATTTTATCTTCTGTAATTAGAAGGGTGGCTGAAAAGTTATCTTAGAACACTTAAAAAAGGTAAAAAGTAGTCCATCCCCTTCCCCCTCCCCCTTGGATACCAGTGCAGATAAGTTCTTGAATGTATAAAACGTTGAATTTGCAGAAACGTGAAAATGTTTTTCTGATAAATCACAAGCAACTTTCAGTGGCTCAAAGGATATTAAAATGTCACAGTGAAGCAAATCAGAATTCTAATTCTTTATTCCTGTCTGAGGATACACTTCACGAACTATGGAGAAAACAGATATTTATGTCTAGGAATTAAGAGAGTCAGAATATTGCTGTACTGCAGCAAACAATTAATGATATTTATGTCTCACATAAGGCTTTACACTTTTCCTACAGAAGTCTCTTCTTTTGCAGTAAGTAGTAATTCAGTAAGTGCTATCTCCATTTTGCACGTACAGAAACTGAAACACTGCACGAGCGTGGGAAAAATATCAAATCTGCCTCAAAGCTTTTGCTACATTTGAAGTTCTGCATGTAGGCATCGTCTTGGCCCCCAAGGTACAAACTTTGGGCAATATGCTCAAAATGTTTTTCTTGCGAAGTTTGTGTTTTACTTTTGAGTCTATACAGCTCTCTTGATTTTGGCTCTTTTGGTATTCTACTTTGAATACTTCAAGACATAAAAAAGTAAAAAATCACCCATTTTATGTTCATACTCATTTGCTGCCATCTATAAATTCATGTAATATTTATCAGTCTACGTAAAAATTGCAAAATGCAATACAAGCAAAGTAAGGAATTATAAAACGGAAGCTGAACTGAAGGGAGGAGGAAGTGGGAAATGAAGGAAAAAACGGAGGTATACTAATTTTTTGAAAACTTCTTATTTGACTAGAAAAACATCAAAATTAAATCTACATTTCAAGGTTTTGTGAATTCCATAGAAAAATACTGAGCTCTTTGAGGCAAAGAGTAAATTTTATGTTTTGTCAGCACTGTACTCTCTAAAGCTGAACAATCACTTGTTTCTAGGAGTTGCATTTGGCTGTAGCCTAAAACTTGTTTTAGAATACAGTAGGCTGACAGAGCCAAGCTTGAAGCCATTTAAGGTATTTGAAATCGGACTTTTGGCAGGAAGCTCCTCCTTACACACTTTCATTATTTTTTTTGGAATACTCATAGTACCCAAAACAAAGAAGAGAGATACTATTTCAGAAGATACAAAAAAGTAACTTGCAGTCTAACAAATGTCCCTATATATAATTTTTTTTTAAATCAGCACAGACCTTTTGAATTGATTCTATGATTTAGAGAAGGACAATCTGTGAAAGGCCACACATACCGATGATTTAAGGGACTTAAATGACTTGCATTTATAAAAAAACCCCAACATTTTACAATACTAATTGAAAGAGCTACAGCAGAAATAGAAAGCTATGATTTAAAGTTTTTTGCAGTTGGTAAACATTCAATGTTGATGGCTTTTTTTTTTTTAGTAAATGGTGTTATGTGTTTCTCAACATTGTAAGTGACATGAATAGTAGCATTCAGTTTAGATAAAATTATTACTTTATAGGTTCCCATGCTTTTGGAAGAGCCTTAGCCTGCAAATAACAACAATAAATCAGATCTTTTGCTTAGGCTTCCACCTGTTAAACATCCTGTATAGAGCTATCCTGGTTGAAGATGTAGCAATGCATAGGTCAGCATACGGCAATTTCCACTGCTGTGGCTGTTTGGCATTGACCCTCCTGTTCTAAATGGATGACACAGCTCCTCGCTTTGGAGCATGTGGGTCCTTTTTTATGTTTACTTACCCATCTGAGGAAAAGCAGCATGTTCCTTCAGTGAGGAATAAGGAGCCTTTGGGGGATACTTAAGTAACTGAGGTCAAAATGTGTCTCTGTAGACTAGTGCAAGACTCTTCCTCAGAAATTCCCATGATGATAGATGAAGCTCACGTCATCTAAGTGAAATTCTAAAACCTCTCTCATCTCTTTCAAGTGGAAAGCACCTAGATCAGGAAGAGACGGTGAAGAAAATTGCCTGGTTAAGCTGAATTTTACTCTTTACGTACGTTGTTCTAAGTTGACTGTCTGGAAGATGTTTCAAAAAAAAGGGTTCTGCTCTCTGAGGAAAGGATATGATTTTCTTACAAAAATAAAGATGTAGAATAGGAAAGTGAGAAAGACACATTCAGAAAAGTGGACCTCAGCTTAGTGGCAGACACTTTATTCCTCAAGTAATACTTTCAGTGCATGCATATGTAAAGTCATAAATTGTGCTAAGTTTGCTTAACTGTAGGTTTTGTTTTACCATTGTTTGGTAAAGCTTTTGGAAAAACTCTGCTGATGTCAATTAGGGAACCTGAAGTTTTGTCTATAGTGTTCCTAATCTAGTAGTTTTAGTTGTCTTGATTTCACACCTAATTTGTGAAAATATTGTGACTAGACAGGATTATAAAAAGCACTATAATATAATACCTGTTGACAGAGCTGACTGAGTCTGAAAAAAGAGGAAAGTGAGTACCCTAGCATGTGTCAGAGGTCACTGAAAAAGCTTATTCAAGGCTGCTGATACAAAACAGCTAGATATTCTGCTATCTATGGATGTTTTGAAAAGCAAGTTTTCTCTACAATGGAATCCTCTTTTCATTGGACTGTCACCACTGACTGCTCTATTATATGTTCAGTAATTATATATTTAAGAAAATATGACTTGTTCTGAAGAGTGATGCTTAAAAAAATCAAAATGATGAAAGTTTGGGAGAATGTTGTAGCTGTTACACAATATGCTAGCTGACTTTCCTATTGTGAACTAAAGCAGTTGTTGTAGAGGTCCTATTTTATGCAAAGACATAGTTATTTTATTTTGACTCAAAGGATGGAAAATTTCTGCTGTAAAAGGAAAGGATACACTTGACCTCCATAATCGTTTTGTGTTGGAAAGATTGAATCACCCAGATTTAGAGCTACTACTACCGCTTCCTCTTTCGCAAATGTGTGTATTCCTCCCTTTTTACAGTGTGTGCTGTATTTTAGTGTGCGCACAACCAGACTTCACATTGCTAGGAAAATTCACATTAGTTGCACACAAGAGGCAAGAAGAGGGCAGAAAAGAACAACAGGATTAAGTATACTGAGCATTGCAGCAGACAAGTACCTGACTTGTCTGGGTGCAGTGTCATACTAACATATAACCTTGATGATGAACACCATATAACATCCTTCTTACTGGAAACGTCAAACATTTTTCCTGTGTAAAAGTCAAGTTACTTATGGTTTTTTTTGTTCAATTTAATCTATAAGAGATATATTGGAAAACCTCCTCAGGTCCTTAAAATTGGTGTTAAAACCATGATTAACCTAATTTTGCAAAGCTTCTCAATAATTTTGTTGTGCAATGAAAATAATTCCAGCAGTATTTTCTTCCTGTAGTAGGCATGGGGACATGTATTATTATTCATCACAGTATCCTGATGAGATAAGTCAGTCTCTAGGCTTCAGCAAATGAGGCAACTGCCTAGGGCAGAGACTGCCAGAAGGGGCTGAGTGTCCTTGGCCACACTTCCTGTTTTCCCACAGAGCAGGAGAGCCTTGGGAGGAGTTGGGAACAGTTGGCATTCCACCATCACATCTAGCACCAGATATCTGCAGTGCACACTTTCACTTTTTATTGTGTGTTCTAGCAGTGATCACTTGAGGTGTTGCCGCACGACAGGATGGTGTGGATCAGGACCATAGAAGAAATTTCTCTGGACTCCACCACGGTCTGAGGGGTGTTGTCTGCTGCAGTTCCTCTGGGAATCCTGCATTTCTTTTCCCTACCTCTAAGGAGCAAATAGAGCATTCTGTTGCATCTCTCAGCTCAGCAACCGCCTGCGCTTTGGGAAGGGAGCTGTTGTATTGCTTTCTACTGGGCAGACCTTGAGAAAAATTACCTAGCGTTCGTTTCTAAAGATTGAGTACATAGGGACTGTGACCTATGCATGAGTGTGTGTGTACACATATAGGTAAAAGGAAGGCAGAGGAGAGAAAGATGAATGGGAGAGTGTTCCTATTAATTGCTCCTGCTCCTCCTTGATGAAAAAAGTCTACCTGGAGAAATGCTTCAGCAATAAGTGACTGCACCAGAATATGAATGGGGACAATATGGTCTGTACGTTGCCCTTTGCAAATGAATTACTGCCTTCTGGCTGTGGTTTGCTGTCACTAGTATGTTCTGCTTGTAAGCAGAAGGTTATGCCTTCCATGCAATTGTCTAAAAATGGAAAATCTCTCTCTTGTGTATCCATATTTTAAAAAGAGATGCTGGCTGTTTTTATGCAGACAGAACATACACAAAGATAGAGGGTGGCATCATATAACACAGTTATCTTTGAATTTTGCTGTTAAACAAAGCAAGCATAATTGGAAGCATGTATCAGTGTGGAGGTCAGAGAAATGTGTGTCTCATCTAATGATAAGCAAAGGACATCTGGTTATACCATCCATCAGTCTATTGCCTAGAGCAAGACATATTCAAGTTTGACATGTCTGTTTCGGGAGGGGGAGGGAGGAGAGGAGAGATAGCAGACTTTTATCAACACGCAGGAGCTGAAGTTGTTGGTTTTCTTTGTGTTGTTTTGTTTTGTTTTTCCCCCCAAATCACTTTTCACTGTATTTACTGTGTTTGCTCTTTGTGGGTGCTACCCACATTGCTGATCACGTAACAAATTCCAAAAGATAATATTAAACTAAAATTATTTGAACATTAAGAATGTTTGAACCATATTTTTTAGTATTATTCTAGCTTTAAGTTACAGAGGATTCTTTAAGAGACAAGCTCCTTCTCATTCATATTCAAAAGATATCCTAACAGATAAAACTCCTTTACTTACACTTTATTGACAATGCTCCCCTAGATTTAAACATAGGTAGGAATGACAGTCAGGCTTGCTTATGATTTATAGTTGCTACTATGTTATTGATTAATTCACAATATTCATATTGTGTTGCTAATCTCACTGAAAATAAGGACAATTCAGAATTAAAAAATAGTTCATAATTCTTAAACAGTATTGTGCGTTACTAAAATATATTATTTTCTGACTTTCTGATATTTGCCATGCAATCAGTTCATACAGATTTCTAAATTTTTTAAAATGGAAAATGGATATTAAGTAGTCTTTTTTTTCTGGGTTTTATTTTTTTCATTTTTCTTTTTCCTTCACAAAATATTAAGGTAATGTGTCACATTGTGACATTTCTTTCAGATTATGATAGTTACATCCCTTTTAAAGTAGTCTTTTGACACCAAGGAAGTTGCTTGATGCCTGGGTTGTGTTTTTTTTCTTTTCTCTTCAAATGAAGAATACCTTTAGAGCAGGATTTCTGGTGTTATATCTAAATCTCTTTTAATGCTCCTGATTTATTTTACTGAGTTGCTTATTACAGCCTGCTTTGTGTACTTTGAGAACAACCTTCTAGAAAGGAAGTGCATTTAGTATAGGAAGAGCAGCTGAACTGCCTTTGATCCTTTTTTGATTATAGACTTGTACTTGTCTGTATGATCCCTCTGGTGATGAGGAAGTTGGTCAAATTATTGTGGTAGAGGTATGAGTAACTGGAATTTGGGCAAATAAAGGGGTGGCTTTGTTGTAATTTCTAAAACTCTATCATTTTACAACTCTGATAAATAATGAATATATGTGAGTGGAGTTGTTCACTTAAAGATTTGAAATTTTATATTTTTTCAGTTATTAAACTTGAAGTAACAGATTTGATTTCTGTATATGAACTCTGAAAAAAGTCTTTCAGGAAAATTAAAATAGATTTACTGTTGGGATTAAAGATTTGAGAGAGGAAAAATATATGAAAAGAAGCTATTTTTGTGAAGATGAACAGCAGAAAGAGATTGATATTTTAAAAGAAGAAAGTAGGAAGTGGTGGGGTTTTTTTCTTTGCTCTGCTTTTCAGATGATATGAGTTATTGATAAACTTAAAATGGTTCTGCTGTTGGAGGTCCTGCCATTTAAGAGCTAGAGCAGTTATTCTTAATGATTAAGCCCAAGCTCTATACCCTTAACATCAGTGAGGGTCAGGACCCAGAAAGACTAGCCACCACCCATCTCAAAGGTCAGGAGAAGACCTGGGGGAACAGCCACCATGTCATTTGTGGATCCCCCAGAGAATATCAAATTCTACCTTGTGCAGATCTGTGGCTCCAGCACAGAACACTCTTAGGCAGCCATGACGTCACTTGCTCCATCGGTAAGGGAAAGTGAGAGGTCTGTTCCATTCAGAATATTCCCACCAGACCAGCTCTTGCTATCTTTGTGGACTGAATGAAAAACTATAAATATGTGAAATACTTTTCATTTTATGTATTTACTAGGCATTGCTAAAGTGGTATATGTCACCTATCTATGATTCTGTGATTCTATGATTGTATGTTAGACTGAAAACCAAGAAATTTGCAATACTGATGCTCTGGAAATGTCCTGTGCTTTCTGTGTTCTTGTCTAGAATGCCCATCCTGTACAGCAAGGGAGTGTCAGAAATCATTCTCCTGGACATGCTGGTTGGAATTACTGAAATCACGCAGAAATTTTTCCTGCACAGTGATGTTTAGTTAGAGGTAGCATCAAGTATGCAATGCAAGCAAATGCCTTGCGTATAGCTCCTCTGGGGGCTGTTCATATCAGGGCAAGGGGCTACCAGCATGAAAAATCTATTGTGTTTAGTTTTGTGGAAGGTCGCATCAGAAATGCATGTAATTGGTTTTAAGAAATATTTTATTACTGAATTTTAGCTGGAAAAGCATGTCTGCATATATAAGTCAAAATTTTCTTCTGCAGCTAAAACTTGCAGTGCCAAACCTGCCTAACTCATGACAGATGCATTTTTGAAGATCTCATTTAAAGAGAACTCAGTTTTTTACAGCTAAAATTTGTTGTCTGTCTGTCTCTTCATGGAAAGGGCAAATACACGTTTGTACTTGTGCATTTGGTAGAACTGGCTATAGCAATGACTGATTTGGTTCTTTAGTAACAGGTAAAAGAAGTCTGAAACTGGGGCTTTTATTGCAACTGCATGAATAATTTTGTTCAGTTTGGCCAAATAAACACTTACTACATTTTTTTTTCTCAATATGAATCCAAATTGTTTTTTTCCAATTTTTCCTATATCTGGGGGATAGAAAGGACAGAACACCTCCTGTGAGCAGCACAAGGTATTTAATTCACACTGAAGTAAAACCTTTGTTTTCCCTATCAGCGTATTTTTAGCTAAAGCAATAAACTACGAAGGATTAAATTTGAACACCACTGGTTGATCTTGGTATCTAAGACAGAGAATGTATTACTGTACATTATGTTCTTCAGAATTGCACTTCATTTTTTACCTCAGATCCATTTTGAAACCTAATGCTATTTTGAACCACACATCTGTACTGGTTTCTCTGCACTAGGTGACAAGATCCTTAGGCAGAGGTCTGTCTGTCTTTTATTTTTTTCCTGTTTTTTATAGCGCTGGTGGAACAATTCGTATTTTTCCATTTGTATTGTAGTGAGCACCTAGCACTGCCATTTATGGGAACAGTTTTATAATCATAAATGCTATGGTCTGCTGTACTGCAGATATAAAAATTATAGTAGGCACATACCAGAGTTCATCTGTTTTCTTTCTATTCAGGACTTGCTACTGAGACAGGGATTTATAAAATCCCCCTAAAAGATAAGTAACTTAATTTCTGGCCCTTCAGAGCTTAATCACTGCAGTTGAAGTGCAAATATAATTATTTCTTATATATTTAAATGAAAATCAACATTTCAATAACAGGTGTTGTTGCTTGGGAAGCTGGGCTTTCTTTTTTTCAGAGTCTAAGGTTACAGAACTAAAATCTTGAAGGTTAGAAGATAGGTATTGGAAGCATCCAATAACATTACTATTCAATGTAGGTAAGGAAGTCATAGGCTTTCTGACTCATATTTTGTGAAAGAAGAATTATTTTCACAATGCAATGTGTTTCACAATATATGTAATTCACATTTTTTCATTTTCATTTTTAAGCTGCTGAAAGTACAGCTTTTGCATTGCTCAGGATGTTACTGAAGTGCAACAAGTTGGTGCTGAATTAAATAGTGGAATATGTGGGTGGGCGTGTGGTTGTTGGTAAGCAGTTTTGGAGGACTTTTAAAAAACATAATGCATTTATACAAGAGTGAAGATTAAATCCCTCCAGCTGGAAAAAAATAAAGTGGGAAACATAAAGATATGCCATTTGAGAGGTCATATAATTGTAAATAAAATTTAGCCTGAAGTAATACAGCATGGACTAAATTAAATGACTTGCAAACAAAATTCAACTTACTACTTAGAAAACTGCAAATTCCAGGTCAGGCGAAGACAGACATTGGGGTTGGATGTTAGAAATTGGACAGCTTAGAAAGAAATTAAAAATATCTTATTTCCAAAGGCAAATAATTTTCTGACCTCATTACTTATTTAATCAGAAGTAGTTTGCAAGCTACTAATATGGGTCCAAAGAATGATGACAAAGCTGGTGGAAGGGTCTAGAGAACAAGTCTCACGAGGAACAGCTGAGGGAACTGGGCGTGTTCAGTCTGGAGAAAAGGAGACTGAGGGGAGACCTTATCACTCTCTACAACTACTTGAAAGAGGTTGTAGTAAGGTAAGTGTCAATTTCTTCTCGCAAATAGCAAGCAATAGGATGAGAGGCAATGGCCTCAAGTTGTGCTAGGGGAGGTTTAGGCTGGATATTAGGAAAAAGTTCTTCACCAAAAGCATTATTAAGCACTGGAACAGGCTGCCCAGGGAAGTGGTTGAGTCACCATCCCTGGAGGTATTTAAAACACAGTGTAGATGTGGCACTTAGTGACATGGTTTAGTGGTGGACTTGGCAATGTTAGGTTAATGGTTGGACTCGATGATCTTAAAGGTCCTTTCCAACCTACATGATTCTGTGATTCTATGAATATCTAGGCACTCTTCTATTAACTTGAAAATAGCAGTATCTAGTGTGCTTATAATAAATACAGAAAAGCTTAGAGGTGCTTCATATTTAAGTAGTGCTGTTATGTTGTTACAAATGCACAACTAATTACCACAACAGCAGCAACTCATATTTTTGTTCCAGTAATGGAAGCAAAAGCTGGAACCTCTGGAACCCAAAAGAGGTCCCGAACCTCGCAAGTCTCCACGCTATGCGGGTGTATGCTTGGCATGCCAGAGAAGTCCTGGTTCTCTCTGATTGTGGGCAGCACTCAGAGACACTGCACAGTGACAGATATTTGGTAGGAAGCAAGGCCTTTCCTCAAACCGTTGATCAGCTTTAGCACTGTGTAAGTACTTTATGCCACCTTGCTTTAAAGAAGTCAGTTCAAGTGTTGCAGTTGCAATTCAGGGCTCAGAAGAGCAAATCATCTCCTAAAGCAGAGTTTTGTGTGTATGTCTTTGTGTGTCAGGCTGAGGAGGAGTCTCTGAAGAATGCACAGAAGCAGGGATTAGGGCAAAAAGGATTGCAAAGCACAAGGGAGGACAAGACTTGCAAAGATGTTCATGGTATTTGACTTGCAGGTATCTAGTAAGGAAAACAAGCTGAAGCAGGACAAGTAGCTTTGAGCTTTGGATGAGGGGTGTGCTATACAATAATCAAAGCAGGTTCAGTTGGATGTAACATCAGAAGGTAGCAGGGACAGTATCCGGGGTGAGGACAGGAAGAGAGAAACTCCAGCAATAACTGTGAACAATGCATTGGAGAGCTTTGGGATGAAAAGGTCTCCAGATGGAGAGAGCACTGTGTTGTGGAGTTTACTGAAATGCTAAATAGCGTGAAGGGGTTACAGGTAATTAAATGTGATTTTAAAAGGTGGGCTTATGCTCCCACATGGAGTGAATGTGATTTTAAAAGGTGGGCTTATGCTCCCACATGGAGTGAATGGGAGGAGGGTGGATATTTTAGTGCATTCAACATGAGAAAAACAAATTTTTTGTTATCTTACCTTCACAAAATTCAGTGTTTTCTGTACTTTGTAAAACCTCTTCTACACTGCAGCAGTTGCAGAAAACTAGTCGATCCCTCATTTGTGACTTCAGAAGTTCTTGCTTCTGTGTTCAAAATTATAGCATTGTGAGATAAGGGTATTACTATGGTAGGATCACCATGGTAAAATAGATGTGCAAAGTTTAATAATGCAGATGGCCTTTAAGCAGGTCTCCTTTTAAAACAAAATACTGATTCCAAAGTGTATCAAAACAGTTCTGTTTGTTTTGATGGAGACAGTGAACAGAAAAGTGTACAGGTACAGACACTAAAGAGTATTTTTACAGACTTAAACTTCACACACTTTTCTGAGAGTTGTTCTTGCACTGAATTTTGTATCTTTAGAAATGTTCATGGAAACAAATATTGCTCCTGGCTTATGTTTACTATGAAGTGCAAATACAGGCCAAGAAATATCCGAACATATTTGAGCTTTTAAATCTCTGAATTTTTAGTGAAGGCAGTTCTTATGTTCTTTGTGCAACAAAAGCTGTCTGGAAGCAGCATTGTGTATGTGTGTAGGAGGGCTGAAAGGAACTATGGTTCATTAGGAAAAATTTCATCATGGACAGTAGAATGCAAGGTTTACGAAAAAGCTGAGTGCTCTCTAGAAAACTGAGGATTGAGATCCCTCATTTCGCCTTGCAGAGCCATTCTTCCACTCCTGCTAGAGCTAACACAGAGACAACACGCATTGTTTTTCTCCCTTGCACTGCTACCATTATATTTTAAGAATTACTGATAACATGGTGTGTGTTTTGTGTTTTAAACTAGTAAAACAAATAATACCCAAAATTGCAGTTTTCTTCTGCAATTTTTTTCCCCTGTGTTAGCCTTCTATTCTCTTGTTCCTGTTGATAGGCTTTTTGAAATAGGAAAGTGTAAGGATGCACCTCATAGACACTTTGCCAGCAGCTAAATCTTGCTGGACTTAGTGCTGGTCCCTTCTGAAATGATAGGATTTATGGCTGGATCTTGCAAGTTGTGTATGTGATGTGTAGGCATTTGTTGGGATTTTTTATTCATTCAAAGCTGTGATCTCATATGTAATTTGTTTCTGAATTTGCCTTATCTATAATAATGTAAGGAATAGTTTGTTAGTTACATTCTAAATGAGAAGTTATACAGTCAATCCCTTTTTATGTTAATCTGCCTGAAGGATTTGCTTGGGAAGGTGACTAAAGAACAGCATGTTTCAAAATAAGAAAGGAAGCAGTCCCTTAAGAGAACAACAAATTCGGTTTGTTTACCACAGGTTAACGAAATGCAGATTCAAATCTTGTAGTCCCTGTCCCTTTCTAGGACTTGAAGTCTCTTGAAGGGATTATTTAGATATTTACCACTAAAAAGCATTTGCTGTCTGGAGAAGTACGAGTCATGGAGTTAGGATTAGATAGAACATTTTTACTGGTTACTGCAGAGAAATTGAGCCTAAACCTTTTGGACTATGGCCCAGTTGCCAACCCTTGCAGATAACTGCGTATCCTCTGCAAGTGACTTTTCCTTGAACTCATTTGTGTAGTGACAATGTTTCTCTTTTCCACCTGAAAGAGAGAGGGTGCTGCTAGGGCAATACTCTTTCCTAGGCCATCATCTAGCAGTGGATCAAAGGCAGAAGTCGCATGGATCTACCCACTCCCTCCTTTGACCCCTCCCCCCGCCTTCCTCCTGTGAACACTCTTCAGGATATTTGGTTATTGTCTGTCTTTCTCCTTTGAAGTTTTTGTAGGTTAAATTTAGGTATTCAAATACTCTTCGATACCACCAATATTTGGCCATCTTTGATCACACTGATTAAGTTCATGTCACTGTTGATCTCTCAACTTTCTGTTTCACTGTGTTTACTTCAGATCGAGTGCCTGGATCCTGGACTGACCTTTCTGTGCTTTGCATTTGCAGGTTCACATCACTGTGTGTTACTCTAAAGCTCTCCGCTAGTGAGTCTCCAGCCTACACTTTGGTGCCTTTCCAAGGTCTTCAGTGGCACATGAGTGTCGTAGACTCTCTGCTCCCACCCTCCTGTAATATATACTGGCAATGTATTTGCATGCCTGGTTTAATTGTTCTGTCTTCAGGCTGATATTATGCACCCAGGCTGGGACTTTCATATTGTTCCCTTTTGCATTAATTTCTGTGTCCTAGCTAACACTTGCAGCATCTGAAGCAATGGCAAACTGATGAATAACCATGAATGACATAATATGCCCTGTTTGACCACCGTTTTAGAAAATTTGACTTACGAGAAGCGTGTGCCCACTTGCTATTGTTCCTGGCAAAGAAATGCATGTTCTTTGACCCCTAATGCTTTACAGTCTTGGTGTTTTTTTGATACCTAGGTAGCATGCAGTGCAGCTGCTGTAGACCTTTTATGCTGTACAGTTATACTGTATTTTAAACTCTTTCAATTCCCAAATGTATGTTAATTCTTTCTTTGGCTGCTGCTCTAGTTCTTCCATGTTATAGTATCTGTTGATCTATCTTTTTTGATTTTTGCTTACGTCTGTGCCTCTGCACATCTTGTAGAGGTATCTCTTGGGAGATCGTTGTTCATGTTTTAATCTTGAAATCAGTACTTAAATGTAGCTGTATTTTACAGAATGGCTATTTTGCTGTAATTAAGCTTCATGAATATGAAGATTCATGTAGTATTCCCAAGGTGTCCTACAGTTAGGTTTAGCAATAGGATTTTATCTCATCTCACTGTACCCCATTATCATGTCACTTCGGCTAAATTGTGACATCGTATTAATTCTCAAGAAATGCAGAGTATGTACTTGTTAATTTTTGTTTTTATTTTTAAGCCTAGGTGGATAGACTGTAATGATTTTTTGCTGAAGAGTTGGGAGAGAAGTTTGCTGAGGGAGAGAAGAGGAGGGAATAAGGGTTGATGAAAACCTTAAAGTCATTTTATTTTCAAATTTATCATGAATTTGGAATTTCTGTAATGGTAGATAGTGTAGTTTACTGAACAAAGCCATTGACTGGAAGTTTGGAGACCTGTTTATATTTTTAGGACTATCCCTGGCTTTCTGTGTGTTTGATTTAGGAAGAGGCCCTTTATGTCTCTTTACCTCTGGCCTTGGTTCCACCTTGCTCTCTTTCTCTATTTCCCCTCTATTATTTTTCCTTCTTTTTTCTTTTCAGACTGTAAGATTTTCAGAACAGGTACCACGTTTCATTGCATGTGTGTACAGCATGCAGTACAAAGGACAGTAATCTCAGCTTTTAGGCAGCACTGTCAAACATATGCTGATAACACCAGAAAACTCAAAAGTATGTTTGTAAAAGTGATTCTATGTTTTCTATATGATGGAGTGATTATTAGTTCATTAACTGCGGTGGAAGAATAAACAGAAATAAATCTAAGCAAACTGGACACAGTGTTAAAGGTTGACTGAAGACCTCTGAGTTCTAACAAAAGTCTTACTGGACTCTTGTTGATGGTAAAATATAGGATTATCACTGTTCTTTGTTCTATTCTTTTGCCTCTGTAACTGTTTGCTTTGAAATTTACTCTGCTTTTAATGTATTAGTGATTATTGTAAGCTCTGACTTGAAAATTTAAGCTTTGCAAAACGTAGTTCACTGGAAAATGATCCTCACATTAAAGTTGCTTGAAACCTGGATGATGTATTCAGAATGGCATTCAAGCTTTCATAAAAAGCTGTTTTATTTATGTGACCAAAGGCCAGTTTTATTTGTTTTATTGAGTGTGAGATTCCTTCAGGCAGGTCCTGGAACCTTTCTGAATATGTTGGGCATAAATTTATCCTCTGAACAGGAATGAATCAAACCCCAAGCAAAAGTCTTCTTTGGTATCACGTTGACATAAGAAAAAACATGTCTTCTCTATACCAAACTTTCAATGAAAATACAGCAATAAAGTCAAAAGAAGTTGAGAAACACTCTCAAAATATTGTATTATGCAGAAGTGAAGGAAGAGTGCTGTATTTTGGAAATCCGGGTGTACATAGCTACACATAGATTTCTTTTTCTGCTGCTTTTCCAGATAGACTTAGTGACTTCAAAATTTGTGCTTCAGCAATCACGTTCAACCCTCCAAAGATAATTAGAGCAACAATACGGAACATTTCCCGCTCTTGAGCCAACTTGCTTTTTTTCCCCTCAGTAATATTTCTGACTCAAAATATTGCTGTAACTAGTTAACAGATAATTATATATAGTTCTGCATAACTTTCTCATCACTTTCATAAGTTTCAACTAGTTTGTGTTCCAGATATAGTTCCAGCTTTCAGCAAAGTGCAATTGCAGTGTATGATAGGGAGGTCTTGTACTAATCAGATTTACTTATTCCCTCACAATATAGTACAGAACTTTAATTTCATGCTACTTCTAAATGTATTAGCCAAGTGCCGACTCCATTCTGAATCACAGAAAGGCTGATCTGGGATTAAAAAAAAAAAAAAAAGCCCTGAAAAATGGAAACATTATTTTCAGTTTTATGGAAACTAGGTCTTGGCAGAAAACGTGATCTTGCTCTTTTCTTTTTCTTTTTTTTTTTCTTTTTTTTTCCCCATGTTTTTAAGATTAAAAAGTATGCTAGAAAAGAAGTACTGTGATAATGGACTGTAACATTAAGTCATTGACTTGGTGTCATGGTAGTAATTAAAAACATTTATCAGCATACTAAAACTACACAGAACTTTATTAAATAGATTCCCAAAACAACCCCCAGGCCACATGACATACCTCAAAAGTAATATTTTCTGTGGATCTCTTCTTGACTTAGTGCCTGTCAATATTTTCATCTGTCACCTAGAAGAAAACATGAAACAAGCAAGTGTTCACAAACATTACCTTAAAAGAAAGTGAGCATTAGCTCCAAACTAGGATTAACAGGTATTACAATATTTCTTCATCTGTGAGGACAACCTCAAGGGTCAAGTGGGGAGAGGCAGAGTTTAGGTGTCTGCTTCCTGCTCCATGTCTTAAGATGGCCCGGTGAATGGAAGCCAGCGCTACCAGCCATTTGATTGACCACAATTGGAAGAAGGAATAGCAATGGTGATCCAAATTATGCAGAACAGCTATGTTCAACTCAATTAAATAGGCTGCTTTGAGGGCCTTGGCTGCTTTAATGTAACTGAACACAAGATCATGCTGTTAAGAGCAAAGGATGTGCGTCAAGCATATAGGCTGGAATGGGTTCTCACTAGGAAGGTGCTCTGAGGTGGTGTGCATGCAGCTTGCCCTGCAGGGTGTGGTGAAACAATTAAGCTGCTATGGGATTAAGGTAGTATTAAGTAGAACTGAGGAGATTTTAATACATTTGCTTTTAACTTTGGTGAAACATACAGCTGAATTTTGTATTCTGAATGATGGAATGTCTGAGAGAGTTTAGAAAATGGTCTGGATTTTGGAAAAACTGTCCCAAAATGAAAGACTGAAGGAGCTCACTCTTCAGAGTCTTACTGATAATCTAGGTAGAAATTATTTATTTACAGCTGGTGAGTATTGCCAATGGCTAGAAGGACTATGATGATGGTAAAATGCAAAAGATGAAGCTAGTTACAATGACAGTAAGAATAAATGCAAGGTTTTAACAATGAAAACAGTTCTTTAATAATTAACGTTTATTTCAAGGTGTAATGATTTGCAGAAAGATGTGCTCTAGCACAACCAGAAATTATGACCCTGAATCACAGCTATGAGCTGTGCTGAGACAGGTGATGATTTCTGTTTTTCAGAGCAATTGGTCTCTCTAAAAGAAAATTAATAAAGAAACCCAGTGTTATGTGTGCACTGACCAGGGTGCTGAACACGAGAGCCATTTTTGTCATGCACTAGGAAAATGCTCAAAAACTTAAAATGCAAAGTCAGTTTAACATAGGAGAAGTGCATATTGACAAAAAAGGAATAATTATATTTGTATCATCCTCCCATGGGTTAGGGTATTTGCTTCTGTGGATGTTTTGTTTGTTACGAGACACCTCCACTCTTCCTCACCCCCTTGCCTTCTCATTTTCCTCCATGGATTAGGATATTTGCTTCTGTGTAACCGTTCTGTTCATTGTCTATTCATTGCCCAAGCATGGAAAAATTCTTAAATTGTTCAAAAATATAATTTCAAAATGATAGCCTTATTTCTGTGCTAGAGTGAACAACTTCTCAAAGGCTGATTTTGATATATTAACTATGTCAGCTGTAAAGAAAGTTCTGTAGAGAAGAGATCATCCAATCTGTCACACCATATTAAAAATAGTTCTTCTTGTTATATGCACTAGTATTCTGGAGAGGTGGAGCTGAGACTATTCCACTCATTCTGTTCCTTTGCAGGTAAATTATAAACTGTTTTTCAGAAGTACTGCCTACCTCTGAAAAGATCCTTTTCAGACACTAATTTCTGCATGCAAATAGGGTTGCAGGATGAGCTCTGCAGAATGTTACAGAATACAGGTATTCCACAGTCCGGCAGCTAATTTACCTTGTCTTCTTGGCAAAGAAATAATTTTGTTCTCTTCAGAAAAATTTGTAAGAAAAAGCTTTTTGCTGAGCTGTGATCATACATCCAGCATATTCTGTACTGCTTATATTTACCTTTTAACTTTGCTATATTTCCTTGGCTTGGGAAGTCACAATATCTGAGAGCCCAGAGAAGGTCATGCTCTGTACATGTGTCAGGCTTGATTGTAATACCATGCTTTATTTTTGTCTTTTCTTTGCCCTGAGGACAGACAGGCAGAAAGATCATATTTAACATCACAATTAACTTTCCTGAAGCAATCATGCTGGAAGAAATATATAGAAAATTGGTGGCAGTGATATTGTAAAAATAAACTGCCTTATATTCTGAGAAAGTGTGTGTAGGGAACTGCAGGAATTGTTCAGGCCATCTTTTTGCATTCAAGTACATAATAATGCAATTTAGTTCAATCTTGTCAGCTTGAGGAGGTATTAAAAAAATAATGCACCTCCAGCTTGTGTGACAACCCAGTGACTGATAGAGTGACAATAGTTTTTTGCTCAATGCACACCAGGGAGAACATAGAAACTTTGTGAAAATAGACAGAAATGCAGTGGGTATCAAGTGTGTTGGGGAGCTGAAGGGACTGGTGGTGTCACTGGGACAAGTAGAATTAAGCTAGTGAAACAATGAAACCAAAAGTAATTAAAACAAAAAAATAACAGTGGTTCTTGGTTGCAGATGATTAGTAGCACGAGGACACGATGTAGTGGCCTAAGTCTGATCTAACTGGTTTTAACAGTGTAGCAGTAAAATAAATAAATAAAAAGATAGACTGACTTCATAGCTCCTGAGCTTATGAACTTACAGCTTAACGAACGTGTTTTCCTTATGTTACAGGTAAGGGGTGACAGCTTAAAGAAAGCAGACATTTTACCTGAAGAGAATATGGAACTAAATTTAAAAGTGATTGCTACAAATTGCAGTACTAGAATTCGGAGAGAATTATTTCGAGGGATTTTGTTGTTCAGGCTAATCATTTAGGGCAACGAGGTAGTTTAGGTCCAGAACTTTCCTGGTTTCACAATATTCGTTAAACTCAGCATGCAAAAATGCATAGAGTTCTATTACATTGATATGCAAATGTGACAGTTTGTGTCACCTCGGGTACGTAAGTGATGTTATTTTCCTTCTTCCTTGGATGGAAAAGGCCAAAGTTTAATCACATAGACCTAAATACATCCATCAAAATGGAAGAGTTTGGTGACCAGGCTTGATAAAGCATGAGGATAGCTTAGCTTTTCTAAAAATAAAACTTAGACTGGGTAGGAATACCTCACAGACCAAAAGCGATCTTATTCTTGTGGAATTTTCCAATGTATTTGAAATCTATGTGGCAAGGACTAGAGAGCTTTTATAGACATTTTGCAATACCTCTGATTAGGCAGCAAAAAACAGTTTTCCTTTCAGTTCATTCCTATCCATACCTCCATTCTGATGCATCTCAACATATTGTCATGGAGTCTGAAATTGAATAACTCCTATGATCTGGTTACAATCCTAACAAATCTCTGAAGTACATTAAAGAACATATTGCATTGCTCAGCGTTATGAGTGTATAATCACTCCCTAAAAATCTACAAAATCTGTGCAGTCTCTAAATGAAATGGATCCTCATTCTTTGCTGGAAATGATAGTTTATATGCACTGTGCAAAGTCTTTTTGTCATTACATTACCAATTAAACATATGAGGTCACTGAAGTGATTTGAGCTTTAGATTTGCTTATAGAACCATATTTAAACTCTTGTCCCTGAACTGCCTGAAGATGTTGTCATATAACATCTCAAATAAAGGTATAAATTCTAAGCTCTGTGCTGGTGGGTGTTCAGTAACGTTTAATTGATAGGCTTGAATGACAACTTACCAGTTCTTCAGATGGCCACCACTGGAACCATAACTCTATCTGATGTGTAATGATGTTCTTGGTAAGGTACAATGTTGGTAAAAAAAGGTCTGATGGTCTTGAAAAAGCTTGGCAAAAAGCAACTGCCTGAATAAAATGCAATAGTTTTAAGATGTAGCATCTGCCACAAGGAGGTGAAGAATTTTTCAGTATTTATAGTTGCTTCAGGTATACTTCACTTTCCTCAGACATTATTATAGGAATAAATGCCTGAACCCTTCTAGAGACAACTGATGAATGCTGAGTTGTTAATGCTAACTGAGCTTCATAAGGCTGGTTCTTTATCATCCAAGATGAACTTTGTCATTGTTATTTGTCAGTGGTGCCAGGGAGAGCTGTGTTATACAAAACACCCTGGGCTGGGCAGAGGTGGGGTCAAATGGCTCACGGGTCACTGAAATGTGCTTAGTGTGTCACTCCCCTCTACTGCTGTTATGGGGCTGACATTGAGCTGTTTTTTAGGATGACAAAGGGTGAAAGAGAAGACCAAAGGAGGGAGGGCAGGGGTTCTTGCCTCCAGGAGACGTAACGGGCAGGTGGGACGGAGGGTCCTGAGGCTGAGATCTTGCTTTGGAGTAATGAAGTGTTGGTGTGCAGTGGGAAGGGGTAAGGTGCAGTGGGTGAAGGGTGTGGTATGGGACTCTTGGGACAGGTTAGGGGGGTGCAGAGACGGTTAACTCTGTCAGATAAAATATTGGAACATCTTGAGGAGGTAGTGCCTTGGCTGTCCCTATATACACTTATGTGGTACTTGATCTTTTCTATTTTTCCTTTTCCTGTGCCTGGATAATATCACAAATAATTGTCCCTGATGGGATATTAATGTTAGCAGACTAGTTTAACAGATCTGCTATATGTACTTTGGTATTTCCGGGTCGTCAACTAGATTCACTCTCGCTGACAAATACTTACATAAATTCACCCATAAATCTACAACACACTTATTTTCTACCATCAGTTCAGTCAATGCACATTATTTACCTGAGAGTCAGCCTTTCTTTCCCCCAGTTAACCTTGTCCATCTTACTCAACTCTTTTCATATCAAGTATATTTGAAATCTGGTTTATTCTGTACTGGGTAGGGAGTACATGGACGCTCCAATTCTACGCATCATCCAGATTCTTTTTATTAAATCAGCCATGTACATACATAATCAAAAGAAAGACAATTTTCCAGTTCTGTGGGCTGCTCAATGGAGTCCTCCGGTATACAATCCAGTCTCCTTGTTCACTATCCCAGGTACCCATTGCCTTTGAAGCTAAGAGTCTTTTCCCAGTTTTGCATCTTTATCTAATATCAATCTTTCTACTTATCCACAGCTCTGTGTAAAATACAGAATACACTTTGCCCTTTAGAATGGACTTTGTTTATTTTGGCTCTTCAGGCACATATTCATATTTACCGTGAGTGATTAATATGACATCATCTTACACCCAGACATGCTGTATTTACCAGGTAAGACATTAACATACCAGTTTCCAAATATTGGACAGAAGATACTGTGAGTCATTCAGAAATAACAGATAAATAGCTATTGTATGGCTTTGCTGATTCAAGAATACCACCTTGCTTTCATTTTTCTGTTGAAGTCTGAAAATGATGTGATATCTCACTTCTTTATCTGCTTTAGATCAGATCTGTGCTACTGAATTTTTTTGCCATAATTTTTTTTTTTTTCACTGTAGCCTTACCAGATCAATTGCAAGCAACATAACCTATGTAGAAGCATCTTCCCCGTTTTTCTCCTTGCTCCCCAAACAAGCTCTCCTGTGACTGTCGGGTGGTGGTAAGGTGTTTGTATGGATGAGTTTGGCAACAAGGCTGTGATGCCAGCCAACAAAAGCTGTGACTGTGAACATTTCTAATGCATCCCTGTTTAGATGAGGACACTATGAAATCAAAGATTGGATCTTAACTCTGGCTTTGCCTTGCAACTCTTTTGCACAGAAAACGTGGCTAAAATTCTGTTTGTACTTGCCAGGGAAGATACATGTAAATCCACAATTATTCTGTTTCAACCTTGAAGAGCAAGTGAGCCAAAAATACATGTATATTCACGAAAAAATCTCAATGAAAGAACATCTGATGATAATTTCTTTTTCTTTTCTGAGACAGGGTCCTAATTCAGTTTTGATAGACAGCAGGTGAGTCAGCAGAAACCGTCTTCAGCTCTTCCTGGAATAGATGCTGCACCTTTGACAAAAGACCTTATTTTATTTAATCTTTCTGGAAAGTTCTCTTCTCAGGTTGCTTTTTGTACTCCAGGGCAAAAGGAGCTAGTTGTTTTTCTTTATCTAAGAACACTTCTGCTTATAATCCCACCAAAAAAATAAAATTACCTTTAATACTCAGCTATATTTCATAGCAGTGAATAGTGTGAAATGCTGATCGCAGGGAAAGTGTACAAAGAGTCATCATCTGGTTCAGAGCAATGCAGAAAATCTGAGTTCCATTCCCAACTTTTCCACTGGTCTTCTCTATGACCTTTAGGTAGGCAGTTAAATAAACGGGACACAAGTGCCTAACTGCCCTCCAGCTATTTTGAAAACCTTGCAGAGTGCCAGCCTGTATCTCTAGGTGTGAAATAAGGTAATGTTTCTGAAAGGGCTGGCCACCACCATGTGGCTGATTTCTCTTTGGGATTTCTGTCTTTTCCTGTCATGCATGTGCTAGCTACTAATAAGTGGAATGAAAAATGCCTCTGCTCTATTTTTTTTTCCTCTGTCTAATGATTTCTTTTTCTTGTCTGATAGCAGGCTGGAATGAAATGCTCTTGTGTGTGACAGTGGACTAGTTCATAATGAAGCAAGTTTTTCAAAATACCTTAGATTTTGACAATTTCTCCAGAGAGTGACATGTTAAAATGCTACTGGCTGGCTGAAAAGTCTAAGTACTGTATTTGTCAGAAATTTCTTCAGGAACTTGACAGAACAATGGTACAATATGTGACACAGTACAATTAGTAACATCAATAACTTTATATTAGCTGTAATACTAGTGTCTGGTTTAGAGCACCTATTACAAGAGTCAGTTGGCAAGGCAGCATCTGTTCAGTTTAGCGTTCGCCTTCATCCAGTCTTCTTGCTGGTAAAATTACCTCTTTTTTTTGGTTTTTCTTTTTTGTAAAGTACCGTTTCCTCCTCCCCATTCTTTTTGTGTGACACTTGTTAGTATAATCTGTACTTGTTTCAAAATTTACCCATGCATCAATTTTTGCTGGCCATAAAAGCAAATGTATTTGTTGCTACCTTTGCCTTTGTTTAGCACTCCTCTGTTCTTCACCATTACGAAAGCTCTAGGTGGAAGACAAAAAGGGGAGAAAGTGTTAAAACAAACAAGGGAAGCAAATAGATTAATTCTTTATGAAGGAAAGGCCATTAAGTAGTTAGTAGTTATACTTGAAGAACATCTGTTTTACATTTGTCAACTCTATCAGAAACTCTTAAATAAAAAAAAAAAAGCTGTTAAAATGGCAGCTTTCCTTTGCTAACCTTCCCTCTCCTGCAGTGGTAACATAGTTCCTGTAAAACTCAGGTTTGTGGTTTATTTTTCCTCTTAGCTTCTCTTCCTCTGTGCATTTCTAAATATGCATCTTCGAAAGAAGCTGTAGAACAGGCTGGCAAAGATTTTTCTTTGCTTCCTCTTGGTAATAAAAACTGGAGCTCACAGATGAGGCTACGCTAAGTAACTGACCTGTACTCAGTATGACTAGTCAGACAGCAAGTGGGTTTAAGGAGTTAGAAGTGTCCCCTCCTGCTCTTTCTTCAGCTGGACTGAAGGTCTGCAGTGGTCAGTGCTCAAGGGAAGGGACCATGGGAACAGTCAAACCTCTCTATATAGTCTAAGAGAGAAAAATTACATGAGGAAGTACAAGAGAAAAGGAATTGTAGATCAGTAGGGCAGGTGAGTGCCTTTTCGTCCTGAGTGTGGAGATGGAAGCCAGTTATAAATGTCCTTTGACTTCAGTGGGGACAGAATTCCATCCTATTTTTGTTAGTCAAACACTGCTATTGATCCACCAGGATGTCACTTACACTTGAATCCTGGAAATTCCCTATGCGAATAGTGCCATTCCTTCATACATACACTTCAACTGAAATAAGTTGGCTTCCCTGAGGAAAGAAAAATAAAAGCAATATCCATCTGGAGTGGCAAACAGGATTGGGTCTATCTGTTTTTCCACTTCAACTTCCAATAAACCATGTTGCTGATATTAATCAGTCTTTTTAAATACAACATATATTTAAACATACTAGTGCAAGAACTGCTGCAGACAAATGTACAGCACAATCTGAATTTAAAGGTGTTGAAACCCTTTATAAACCACCTTCTTAACCACAAGTTGAAATATTGAGGGCTAGGGCTTTTATTTGAGATGATCAACGGAATTTGAAAGTTAAGACTACCAGTAGCGACCCTATTTTGTCTGTAAAGCAAAGCTGAATAGTTCATTGTAGCACTAGGAATTATGTACAGGTTCTGAAAGGAAAGATCTTTCTTGACTTTAATACCTCAGCATAAAATGGGAGAAACAAATATAAAACAATGACAGCCTCCTCAACTAGTAATTCATAGCAGAGTATTATCTAGATCTTTGAGGAGTATATGAATTCTTCAAAGAGGATTTCTGCTCTTTCATGTTGTTTGTAATTAAATGTTGTCGGTTCGAGTTGGAGGGGACCTTTAAAGATCATATAGTCCAACCTGCTTGCCATGGACAGGGACATTCTTCACTAGACAAGATTGCTCAAAGCCCCGTACCACCTGGCCTTAAACACTTCCAGGGAAGAGGCATCCACAGCTTCTGTGGGCAACTTGGTCCAGAGCCTCACCACCCTTACCATAAAAAATATTCTTCGTAATGTCCTATCTAAGTCTAACCTCTTTCAGTTTAAAATTATTCCCACTTGTCTAGTCACTACAGGCCCTGGTAAAAAGTCCCTCTCCAACTTTCTTATAAGCCCCCTTGAAGTTTTGCAAGGCCACAATAAGATCTCTCGAGAACCTTCTCTTCTCCAGGCTGAACAACTCCAACTCTCTCAGCCTTTCCTCTTAGAAAAGGTGTTCTAGCCTTCTGATCATTTTTGTGGACCTTCCCTGGAGCCGCTCCGACAGTTCCTTGCCTTTCTTGTACTGGGGACTCCAGAATTGGAAGCAACAGTCTAGATATTGTCTCATGAGAGAGGACTAGAGGGGCAGAATGACCTCACTTGACCTGCTGGCCACACTTGTTTTGATGCAGCCCAGGATACAATTGGCTTTCTGGGCTGGAAGCGCACATTGCCAGCTCATGTCCAATTTTTCATCCACCAGTGTCCCCAAGTCATGCAAACAGGGTGAAGCTAAGCAAATCCCACCGTCCAGAGGCATCTTGGCACCCAGGAAAGTCATGAGAGTGAGTTAAGCTTGAATTTACTGGATCTTCCAAAAGTTTTTAATAATCACCTTCATTTACTGAATGCATAAGTAAATGTGGGATGTTTTTGCTCTCATTGACTTCATTTTAATTTTAAGAGGAAAACTTGAATACCCTTTAACATGAATGCCCTTAGGACACAGTCTTCCTAGATAATAAAAGTTAATAATTAAAGTTGACAAAGCACATTAATAAAACAAACCATTAATGGTGTTACCTTGGATCAATCTTTGAAAGAAGAGAAGTTGGCAATGAAATGACGTTGGTTATCTATCTCTTTAATCAACAGAAAAACTATTTCACTCTAAGCTGAGTCAGAACTGGGGAAGGGAATATATGCTTTAATATTGGAGGAACGATTTGTTTAGTTTGCTCAGCAAAGAAGTTTGTGTTCTACCACAGTCAGCAATAACTGGTTCATAAATACTTGCACTGAGCCTTTGTGAGTTTTGCTTAGAAGAACAAAGGGAAATTTAACTGTGCTGTGCTTCCACTGAAGTCAACTTTATTTGTAAATGTTACTTCATTGGTGACCTCCTGTTTTCTCTGGTCCTGTTTTTCTCTGTAACAAACTGCTATTCATTCAAGTTTTCAGGTCATTTAAAGCACTTTTCCACATATTTGGAAATGAGATAGGCAGTCACATTTTGCTAGTTTTGGTTAGGTTAGCAGGATTTAGGCTTTATAAATGCTGTATCTGTATAAATGTTTCGATCAGAAAAGAACTAAACTCTTGTAAAATGGTCTCTAAATAAGCTATCATTAAACATCTAGCACAGGATGTGAGTTTATTGTAAGCCAAGTTTTTAACTGTATATTGTCCGTTGTAATTTATCCATGTATTAGACTTGGTTTTGCATTTCTTGTGCTTAAAATAAAAAAAAAAAATTGCTTACATAATAACCTAAAATTTCAATTTGTGTGCCATGACTTGCAGTCTATTTGCCAAGGAATTATTCTGGTTTTTCAAAGGTTGACTTGTAGCACTGTTTGTGCGGCTATAAACAGTCTCTCTATAACTTCTGTAATGAAAGTGGAAGTGTTTTTTTTTTCACTTTTGTAAGATGAAATACATTGTTGAAATGCTTGTGAAGAAACTAGACGGTGCCTGCTTATTTCCCAGATGGTTTATTTATCCAACAGATTATGTCAGCTTGGTTTGGGGTTGGATTTATTTATCTGTTTTTTTGGCCACTGGGATTCTGTGACTGCTGCTACAGGTGTAGATTGGGTGGAAATAGAACAGAATAGTTTTAGGTACCTTTTTGTTACAAAACATGTATAAAATTATCTATTTGTAAACATAGTATGTTATTTGGTGAACTGCAAAACTAGAATGTTGATTTCATTTTATCTCATGCAATCCAGATGCAAGAATTGAGCATCACAGATCTCATGCAACTCAAAAAGAAATCCTTACTCTAGAATCAAATGTCAGCTTTCTGCTACATGGCCCAATGCTATTGCTGCAAGATCTTTTACTAAGACTGTCTTATTGTTGCCTTTGCCTTATATATAGCAACTTTTCCATCCTGCTAATACTACCTTTAAAACAGAAAACCTCTGGTCAAAACAGGTCACTCCTTATGGGTTTCTAAAATTCAAGTTCATTCTCCAGGACCTAAGTGAGTTATTCTAAAAATTTCTCTGAAAGCCATCCAGGAATACTATCCAAACATTATATAGCATGCAGTTAATAATGCAGGCTTCTGTGTAGGCCCTGATGAAACAAAATTCTGATGCTCTGAGCATCTCCCTTTGCAAAACTAGTACATACTGGAGCAGTATAGAAATTAGAGACCTATAATCTGAAAACATAGATAAGAGAGGTGTTTTTGGGGTCTTCCAGCTAACAAGAATTTGTCATACCTGCTTCAGGTTTATTGAGCTTTATTGAATGCTATTTATTACACTCAATTATTATAGCACGTTTACAAAAGTTGCTATTTTTATGAAACTATCCCTGTGTAGATCCAATGAGCAATATCTGAAATCTGTGCTTCAGCTTGGAGTCCTGCGGCAAAACCTTAATTAGGGAAAAAAAATCCCTTGATGCAAATGTCACAGGACACAAAAGTAATTAGAGTTCTTTTTACCACTCTGTGTGATGCATATGTGTTATCAGCATACCATTGTACTGATACAGTACAACAAAGAAATGAAGCCCAGGTATAGATACGCAGATGCTTGAGCTTGCTGTACATTAGTACCAAGGTTAGGCAACTCTCAAAGCTCCAGCTTTGAAATTTTCCACACTTACATGCACATTAATCACCTGACTAGGAAAATCCTTAGGAGCCAATGATGCAGAGTGCAAGGTGTAATTAAGCGTGTGTAATTAAATATCATGAAGAGCACAGCTTCACAACTAGACAGAAATTCTTTTTCTTCTGTTGCTATGAAGGAAATGCTTTTTTTCCAAATTTTATTGAAAATGAGAAAACTGAAACTGCTAGTGATTTTATTTTATTCCTTTTAGAGCACAGCTAAAGTGAAATATCAACTGCAGTTATTTTGAATATAGTATGAAAAAATACAGTGCCTTGACCTTGATGTTATACCTTGTGGTTAGCAGAAGTGTGCTCCCAAGTGTTCAAGTATTGAATAATACTGCAAGGATAATTTCCAGTTGCTGTTTGCCGGGCAGTGTTTCAGCTACATTGAATCACATGGGTTCCAACTGCAGAAACAAGGGACAGTTAGCTTCCATTTCCCCACCTAATTAAAAGAGCTTTCTGTCATAAGACTGAATAAATATAACCTTGATGCCACACTCTTCTTCTCTTTTTTTAGAAATTTCCATAATACCTGCGTATGTACCACCTGCCTAAATACACAAAGACACCAGTGCCTTGCGGTTCTGATCTTGCTGTATCATTTGAAGTCCTCTGTTAGTGGACAGACTTTGCTCTTTCAGCTGTTTTTCGTGTTTTCCATTGCTTTGCCGTCAGTATTTTGTTGCTTCCTCCTGCTGCAGCAAGATATGGTACTGCCTCCTTGCTGTAGTGACACTACAAATCATGCAGCATTGGCTTTTTTTTTCCTTACCACCTCTGCCTCCAGGGTTTTTAGAGTCTTTGTCTGGTCTTCCAGATGCATTATAGAAGAAGCTATGTATCCAGTGATCATTATTCTGGAGAAAGACTTGAAGATGTAACTAATAGGTACTTGGAAGATAAAAGACTTAAAAATCATCTACATTCAATGCTAATCTCACTTTTTTGGGGGAAACCTGTCTCATGGTGACCGTATGTTTCAGGTCTTGCATATGCCGCTTTGTGTGATGCTATGTGCTGTAAAGTTTATTCATGTTCAGTTTGCCCCTGTGGCATGATAGAGAACCCGCTTACTTTCTCAGCTGTTGAGAAAACCACTGGCTACAAATTGTGAGAGGGAGAGGTGGATGGAGTGCCTAGCAGCTTTATCTTAGCAGCCAGACAAAAGGGCTAGCAGTAGGAAAACCTTCCCAACTATAAGGTTGTCCATGCCACCTTGCTAATACTGGATTGACTAGTCATGCCAAAATTTTGTTGCTTTAAAGATGCTACCATAAAGAGAGGAACCTTCTCCCAGACATTACACGTCTAAAGTAAATGGGAGATTATCCACTGGTGCTTCATGCAAAGTTAGCAGCCATATTTTGTAATGGGACTAGTTCAGATTTTCTTAGGACTTCTTTAGCATTGTGGTTCTTTCAAATGTGTATGATTTTAGGTGTCAGTACCAGTGAATTTAAGTCATTTTACAAGTGATGCACTTCATCTCCAACATTCAAATCCCATGCTAATTGCTGAGAAATTCCTCAGCCTGTTTTTCAGGTTTGGTGCTTTGACCCTTTAGTTGGAAAAAAAAAGAAAATTAAAGAAGGAAGGGATGGTTAGAGGATTGATGAAGAAAATTATGCTGGAAATAGTTGAAGGGAAACAGAGGATGTCTTCACAAAAGTGGTTGTTTGGACCTTGGCCTTTAGATCTTTGCAATCACTGAATACATTCCTGAGGCAAAGCAGGCTTGATCTACCTCATACTCCCTAGTACCTTGTTACAAGATGTGTTAAGTCTATAATGTCAGAAGGATATATTGATATGAACATTTGTATTGCTTTTTTCCCCATCCACTACTCTATAAAAACCCCATAATTATTAGCAATATCCAGGAGACGGTTGCAGGGCAGACAAGGACTGTGCAAGCATCTCAGTGATGTTGAGAAAGTGTGAGAAAGCAAGTGAGCTGTGACCTGAACACTTCAGTGTGTTTTTCTGTGTGTGTTTCAGTTAAGGTCTTAGAAAATTTTCTCGAGAACAGAGTTAAAATAGGAAGTTGATGCTTTGCACCAGGGATAACAATACTTGGAAATCTCTTCAAGTTGCCTGGTTTCCACTCTGGATACTTTGCTCTGCAACTCAGTCCATCCACAGATGACAGCCAGCTGCTCGCTTCCCTCATACTACCCCGAAAGATTGGGAGTAAGGCATGATTTGTGTAATGTGAAGGCTCAGAAATCCAGAATTGGGCAGGAGGGGACAGGGAAGAAAACTCCAACAACTTGGCATAATGAAAGGCTTGCCCTCAGCCTCTTGTGTTTTCCACGTCTGGTTACTTGGGGTAATAGCACCAATGGTTCTCCTCAGCCTCTGCCCTGTGGGCTGTGATCCGGCTCAGATGCCACTTTTGACTAAAGCCTAGTAGCTGCAATAAATATAAACCAATTTGTACAATAGCTTAGCAATATGGAGCAGTGCCCACTAGGGAAGCTGACTGTGAGGCGATCAGTGTTTGAGCCAGCCGTTCTGGAGAAGGTGGCCTTTCCTGCACTGCCTTACCCCGCTTGCTTGCCAAGCTCGTAAAGGTGGAGCCTGATTTCAATAAAGGTTTAAAAAGAGGGTATGTTCATCTTGGAGAAACCAGGGGTAGAAACGGTTGTATTGCTTTAAAGATGTAAAAATGAAAAGGCTGCTCATTTCTTTCATATTTTTCCTAGCCTGTAATTATTCCTAATCAAACTACAACAAACAGTAAACACTAAAAATGAAATAAACGCAGTGACAGTTTGCCAATAACAAGCAGAAAATGTTCCATCTGTCTAGCAGTGAGTAAAATGTGTGTAATTACTGCTCATTTTTCTTCTAATTGCTGAGTTATTAGTTTAAAGCTTACGCACAACTGGTGAACAGTGCCGACTACCCATTCTCTAATTACAGCCCCTGCTTTGGTGTGCTTGAAATCAAGAAAAGCAAAAAGCAGAAAATTTGCATTTTAAAAGAGTTGTCTGAATTAACCCCTCTGGTAAGAGCATCTTTTCAGTTTTGGTCTCACAGGTCAGATCCTTAGCTGACAGAAAACAGCGCTTAGTTATATCAGCTGAAGATTTGTCTCTCAGTGGAATTATTATGTCTCCCTTTTTAAATCATTTTTTCAAGCCTACATTTTAATTTCTAAATTAAAGAAGATTAAAGAATGCTCTGAAATGGATGATAGGTCAAGGGAAGTAATTCCAGTGAGGAAGCAAAGGTTACGATAGCCATGAGTTAGTAATATTTTCTGCACTTTGTGCTTCTTTTTCTTTATCTGATTATCTCAAAGGGGGTCAGCTGAGGGCATGTCTATGCTTCAGCCTCCTCTTTAGCACCAAGATAGCTAAGCCACCTTTATCTCCTCTCCCTAGGCTAACTCAGTTACAGCCAGGCTGTGCCTGCCGTGACAGAGGTGTGGTCACACAATCCTGTGCCACCTTTGTCTCTGTCAGGTGTCCGAATCCATCCCACCACAGAGGCTTTGAAGTCCATGAGGGTTGACTTTTTTTGTGGACAGTTCAGTGTGAGAGGTGAAGGACAGAGAACAGACACAGTTTGTTTATTTTCAAAAGCCTGGAGATACTGTTACTGCATGTGATTTTGATTCTTAAGAACAATGGCAGAAAATAAGAATAGCAAGAAGACTGAGGAAGATTCAGAAAGCCAAATGACAGAGCTGTTAACCTAGTAGTTTCTGGGATCACATCTCAGATTTGAGCAGGACAGCAAAGCAAGGCAGGCTTAGTAGCCAGTAGACTGAAATTCACAGCATGACATCCAGACTTTTACTGGCGGCTATTTAGGGATTCACAAATGGGCAAAGATTGAAAACTGGTGTGCTAGGCTCTTGTAGAAAGTCTTTAGCCACTAGCTGTGTTTGCTGGGTATTGGGAAGCAAGATGAAGCCACAGGTGCAAATGATGAAATAAGACACTAGAGAAATCTGATGCAGAAGTGCAACAGTAACATTAATTTCTCTGTGTGAGCTCTACGTTGATATTGTTTAGGTGGGGACATCTCCTACTTCAGAAACACAGCACTTGGTCCTACCAGCAATGCCTCTGAGTGGATTGCCTGTAACCGCGGAGTAGTTAGGATGTCCCTAGGCCTCTTGGACACCAGTGATATCGTAGTTGCGGCAGCATGGACTTCAACGTAGATGGCAAAATCGCTTCTGGAAGCTGAGTAGGTGTGTAGGCTTCACGTTGCTTCGACCTGATTTCTATCAGGACACGAACCACTCAGTTTAAAGCCTTCTGTTTTCTTATTTGCCCATAAAATAAAAACTCACCTTTCTCTAGATAGTGTTATTGACTGGTGCACAAGGTATGAGCTGAACTCTGTGGGGAATTCAAATAATATAAAATATGAAAAAAATCCAGCCAGCTGTCATGCCTCAATATAGGATCTCTTGCAGAGTGTTTAGTTCTGATCTTTCAAAATAAGCCATCCGTTTCCAAAAAGGGAGTGAAGGGGGAATGTACCTACCCACATTCACAGTTGTTGCAGACTTTTGACAGTGAAGTGAAATACTTAGGTGAAACTACACATCATAAAAGTTAGAGTTCAGGTACTATATTTAAGGGATTGTCCTAGCTGTGGTAATCATAGTTTTAAAACAGTGATGAGTGATGCAAAGTGCTAATTGTTTGAGCTAAGCAGTAAACAAAAATTCCAGCAGCTTTTTTTGCTTTAGCTGTAGCTTGTGGGTTTAGAATAACATTTAGCATTTTCTTGGGCAGGAATAAGTTTGAGAAGACTGAATTATTCTCTTGGATACTGGTAGATGTGGATGCACAGCAGCCTTGCCTTGATGAGCATCTGTAACTCTCACAAATGTCAGTGACAAATGCTTACCTAAGGAGAAGGGAAAAAAAGATTCTGTACATCCATGTAGTTGTAAGGAAAAAAGGAATTCAGAATCCACCCCCCCCAAGCCTTTTCAAGTGTGCATTGTTTTGGCAGTGAGCAGGGTGGTTTTGGTGATGCTTTAACCTTGCCATGAGAATGAAGGTGCAGGTAGCAAGAAGGTGGGATTTGAGGAAAAGGATGGAAGAATAACAAAAATTTATTTAAGCTTTTTTTGCTCTGTGGCTAGAGAACTGAAGATTTCCTACTTCTTTTCAGTTCTGAATAAATATATTTGCTTCATGGGCTCACATGCATATTATGCATAATCCTTTAGATATGCTTGCCAGCTGTGTGGTAGAGATAGGGGCTGCTGGGACTTTGCTACATTAAAAATGGTGGAGATACTTGACCAAAAAAGAGCAGAAATGAAATAATTATTTGCATAATCTTTCTAGAGTCACCTAGATTTCTTGAAAGCAGCTTAACATGTTTGGAATAATCTATTAGGAAAATATTCAGGGAAAAAAATCCCCTTTTCCTTCTGGCCATATGCATTTTGATTTTTCTTTCTCAGTCTAACAGATCTAAACTGCTTTATACTAATTTTAAGAACATTTTATTTCAGAAGAATAGCTCCTATTTTAATTACTGTAGGTTCATTCTCCTCCTGCAGAACTACAGGGAAAGAAGAAAGTTTTTCTGCGAAGTGAGATCACAGCAACTTATTTTGCAATAGGTATCGTGCTTCCAGGATTGCTTCTTTTCCCCTCAGTTTATATGACCTTTTGTTCTTTGTTGAACTGTTTGTGATGTTTTACCCAGAAGAGAATACTCATGTCTCGGCTGAATCTCAAGGAAGAAAGACAGGACTGTGTGAACATTATGCAGATATGTAATCTCCACTATACTTAGCTAGTCTACTTTCATACAGTAAGGACTGTTTGTGTAAAGGTCTTTAATTTTGTTGTCTGTCTCGAACACCATTCTGTTCCATGTTGTTTTGTCTTTTTTTCCCCTCCTTCCTCCCAGCAACTGAGATGAAAATTAAATCCCAGAGGAGAGGTAGCTATTTTTCTCTGAGATATTCAGATCCCTGAGTAGGTTTGGGTCAGAGCTACAGAGAACTGCTGAAAGAAAAAATCACCCGCAACACATTTTCTAATATTTAAGATCTATTTTTGTGCTTGTAAATATCCTACATTTACAACATAGTTGTCCAGCACAGCAGTGTAAATACCCATTACAAAACCAAAAAGTATGTAGCTCACAGATTTTTTTTTAATAAAAACCGGTTCAAACACTTTTCTGATGCATTGCCAAGACTGTATTATGAATAAATAAAGACAAAATATTTTGCATGGCTTTCCACAGAACACCTTCACTTTAAACTGTGGTGTTCTTGAACATTATATTGTGGCATTATGTTTGTATATTCCCATGAAAATAAAAGGGGCTGGTAAGTGCTTTTTAATTATCTCTGTATGTTCCAAATCAAACAGCTCTTTAATAGCTGTTAAATTCATTGCTACAAAAAGACTTCTCCAAGTGGCTAAAGCTGATTTTGCAATTCATAAAGTATGATTTGCCATCAGAATAGCTCTACTTTCAAACTACTTTCACAAGTTAAGTACATTTCATATCTCATGGCTTTGCAGGCATGGACATCTAAATGAAAAGCTGGAGTTGAACCCACAGAGCTGGCATAAATGGCACTGTGGCATTTGTCCACAAAGGAGCAGGTTCCACATTGTGAAGAAGGTACTTGGAAGCATGAAACAATTGTCGTCTTTATCTCCATTAGACTAGGTCTTTGTTGCTTTCAGGAGCTGCATCGTAGGTTCTGCAGCTTTCCTGCACCCACTTGATTTGCTAGGGTTAATCGGTTCATAGGCTATAGTTTTGTTTGTGCGAGAAATCTGCATTTATCTTAACATCAAGCACTTATATGCCGATTGGTTTGTCTGATGTTTAGGACCTTCTGAAATGTGTTTATTTTTGTTCTAACTTGAAGTGATGCTTGATCACTTGGAATAAAAACAAAATTAATCTGATTTGAACTGGTGTGGAACCTCACATTTCTTGCATTGGTTTAAATAAACCAGTATGAAATCATAAAAATAAAAATTATCATAGAATTCTATGATGATATCATCCACTAAAAAACAAACCTTGAAAACAACTATAGCAGTACTTTCAGGACTGCTGGAGAAAAAGGAAGAGAGATAAATTTACAGGCAATGAATGTTTCTTTGCCAACGTAAAAAGCAAAACCAAAGAACTAGAAAAAAGTGTTAATCTCAGGCTTGTAAGATGGTGTTACGAACTATACAGTATTGAAAAGAGTAATAAAAGCTGTAAAATGTAGCTCTGTGTCCTCATAAAATTTTAAGAAAAATAAATTTGTGTGATAGCTAGTATCCTTTATAATATGAAGATAACTATAATTTTTATTGTAACTCTAACATATGTGAGGATGTTTGTTTAACTCCCCAGTTGTCAGACATGAAGTTGAAAGTTTTTAATAGCCTCTGGGTATCAAATCTATAGCCTCAGGCTGCTGTTTGTAATTTAATATGAGTAATTTATTATGAAGAGAGAAAAAACATGAATTGCCCAGTAGCTATGAAAGCACATTTACATTATAATTATTAGGCACATAACAGCTCGAAAAGAGATAAAAAGAATTTTAGAGTAGCATTGGCAGCAGCCGTAGTATCATCTGCTAAGATAAAGCAGAGAAATATGGCTTTGGAGAAATCACTTGTGAGGGGAGCAGTGGTTGTAGTCAAAAGGTCATCCTCATCTTAGCTGCTGACTTGGTTGTAATGTAAACCACTCTTGGGAAGTAGCGTGTAACTTAGAAACATCATCTTTCTGAGCTCTCTGAGGCTGTGTGGTGATTGTTACGCATTGTAAGAGTGTGGTTTTCAGGGCATACTACTTTGGCATAGTTAGATTTGTAGGTGATTTTTAATTTTGCTTTTCTTTTGGACATTTCCACTTTCTGTAAACTCAATTTCAAAAAATAACTAGCATTGCAATGTATGTAGTGGTCCTCCCGTGAAAACTAAATCCTACGAACTAGATTTCCCAGAAGAGCTTGGCACTGGAGAGCACCCACCTGGACCCCAAGTAACAGATCACATTTTTTCCAAAGGATTGTGTTGCTCTCAGCAGGAGAACAGCTGAAAACCTTGTCCATGTTATACAGTGGCTGAATCTCTGTTGTAACCGATTAATGCTAGGGAGTTACGTTGGCATTTCCATGTGTCTTCTCTGCATTTTAATGTCTCAGTAGCTAAGATAAAATTGCACAACCAGCCATTGAGGTAGTTAAGAAGATGTCAGTGTTTTGCTTTCTGTATGCGATGCAGATTTACCTCTCTGTTAATCTGTGGCATCTTAACCACAGACATTTATGGCATCCTGAGAGTTTCTGGGACTGTTCCCTGTGGTGATATGTCTCCTCTCCCTCTTCCACCTCCCTCCTTTTTTCTTGTTGTTTCTTCTCCTAAGGACTGCCATTCATACCTCGTGGTCCTGGGCATGGCCACCAGCATGTGTCCTTAGAAGAACCTTGAAGGCTTGCTCAGGGGCCTCATGCATGATGCTTTGCTGGACGAATTATTTGCTGTCTTTCAAAAGTCCCATGGTGCACTTGCACCAGCTGGTGTAAGTCGATATTTTTTGTTCTGCCCCTGCTCCTCACCCTGGTTACTACAACAATTCACTAGTGCCAGTCATTTCTACGGGTCCTGCCTTCTGGAGCAAATCTTCACAACCAACATGCAGACTAAATTAAAGGATAGGAATATAGATCTCCCTTGTGACTGTGAAATAGGGTTCAGGAATGGGGATGTTTTGCCAGTACTTTGAAAACAGTGTGTCTGGTTTTTCCTCTTACCTTAAAATGAGAAAAATCCCGTGAGTAGGGCGCAGTTGTGCTCACAGATGTGTACCTGTCCAATTGTAAGACAGTTCTGCCATCCCTGGTGCACTCAGCAGGGAGGTTATCTTGTCACTTTCAAGGTCACAATACTCTTGCAGAGGCTCCACTGACCATATTGCCAGAATAACTTCCGTGCTAAAAGTCTGTTTTTTCTGTCACTGTGTGTACTGCAATCTCCATACACCTGCTTCTGTCAGGTTCCTTCAGAAGGCTTGTAAGTTCTCAAGGTCCTGTGTGATTTCACGATTTCTCAGAAGTGTGGTACGCAATGATATGTGTCTATACATTACCTGGCTACAACAGAAGTAGAGACGAATCTTTACCAAGGGGCTTTAAGAAGGAAGGGTCAGAATTGTCCTTAGAGACCATGATGAGAAATATACCTCTTAATTTAATTTTATTTTTGTACTTGAAGGTAGACAGATCACTTTTTTTTTTTTTTTTAAGACTGGAAGATCTAGGATGTGTCTGCTTTATTCCTGCAGTGAATCTGTCCTTATGCAACAATGACCTATGGGAAAGCATATCCAGGAACACAGTGAAATCTGCAAGTACACATCTGAGGATGGCAAGGTGACAATAGCGTTCAAAATTACTAGAATAAAGTAGGAAGCTGTGGCAGAAAGATGGTGCATGCAATTCAATTCGGAACAAGTGAGAGCAATGAAACTACAAAGGAAGAAACAGAATCAAATAAGATTTTAAAAATATGCTGATAACAGAACCCTAATCAAGATAATGGAAGTACTAAGCAAACTCTTAAAATCATTTCACAGATATTCTGTGCTACTTGTCACATCACTAAATGAAATTTGGAAATGGCTGTCAGGTGTACAGTGGGATCTATGTTGTCTCTGTCTACACACAATAGTCATAGTTTTAAAGTAGGAAAAAAATAAGCGCTGCTATTCAAGACATAGAACCTGATTTAGGGAAGCAATTCTAGCCACTGCAGACCACTAAGTACATGCTTAAATGCCTTTCTGCACTGGAGCCTTAATTCTTCAGTTCAGCTTCAATTTTATGAATGACTGTAATTGCTTCCATCTACTCTGCATCTTTAACAAGAAACTCTGAGTAGAAAAGCAAACATTTTAGCCAAGAATCAAAGCATATTTGCCTCACTTATGGTGGCTTAATGTTACTCGTGATGAAAATGAACAGCATAGAAATGTTTTTCTTGAAGTCCCTTTTCTCCAAGTTTCCAAGACATGTCTGTCTTAAAATACTCAGTCACATTACTGTATCACGCTAAACAACTGTTCTCTGTTTCTGCTAGTAATAAAGACATAAACATATTTTGAATGAGACTTAAAAGCAAATCAACTTCCTGTTGACTGGATATTCAACTACTTAATTCACAAAGTAGTGGAAAAACTATAATACATGCCACGGTGTAATGAATTTTTTGAACAACAAACACACCATACACCTTTCTGAACAACACAAAATAGTAGTAGAGAATAACCATTGCTACCTTCAGTAACTTCTGTAGTAGTAATATTGATTTGCATTTTCAGAGCGCTGATTAGGAGAGTTTTTGACTGTTTAAATGCACCCTTGAAGTGTGACTTTATTGTGTGCTGCATTTAACTGAAACTGCCCTTCATTTGGGCTACATCTCAATGTCATAGGTGAATTTGAGTTGCCTGCTGATGAGCAACAGCCTGATTTTTTACAATGGAATGAGCATCAAGAACAGGATGGCCAGACATGTCTGTTTACTTTAAGTTGTTAAGTTTTTTTTTTTTTCTGGTGTCTAGTGGATGACATGAAATTCCCTATGTCCTGTACCCGGTGGATACTCACTGACCATATCCAGCTGGTCTGATGACTGCTTATTCTGGGTATTTAGGAAGTACTGATTGCTACTGACTTACCTTACAGAAAAAGCTTTAAGAGAGCAGACTTATTTTGAACCAGGTTTATGATGACCGCTGGCAGTACAGAGGGATTCAGCACTGCCTGCGGGGCAAAGAAGCCTGCTTTGTTTTTTTGTCACTGGTGTCTGAAGGGTGCTATACTGCAAAGCCTCCTACCCACAGCACGGTGCCAGTGCTGCTCGTGGAGCATGGAGGCCATTGCTTGCACAAGCTAAGCCCTGGGAGTGGGATTACCTTCGACTGCTGTGAGGATCTGAAATCTCTCCTATGCATGATGCTGCTTATTGTGCCCACTGGCAATCTGGCAGTCCCAGGTTCCCCTGGCTTGGTGCTGAGCTGATTATATGCAGAGAGTGGAATTTCAAAACCAGAATAAATTCCTATCTTCGAGTTTTAATACCACTTGGAAACTAAAGAGGTTCTGGTACATGAGAATATGTATTTGGGTCCATCCTTTCTGATGTCCAAAGTTTCTGGCTGTCTGGTGCTGTTGCAGGAGAGGTTTTTCCGCTCTGTGTTTCTGTTATAGTCTGAAACTTCCTATACACAGCATTGAGAGGTTGTTCTGTTTCTTCTGGTCATTTATTAACATCACTGGAAAGACACCCATAGGTAATTATATTCATCTGATACAGGGGACTTTTATAGAGCTTCAGCATCACCAGATTAGCTATTGGACTATTGCATTTTGGTTGTCTGATGGTAGGAAAACCAACCATGACCTTTTTGTTCATGTGTGCTGGAGTCACCAAAGAAGGATCTGCTCTGATGGGTGGTGTCTACCAAAGATATCTGTGACCCTCTTACTAGGATAACATAAGACTTCAGTTGGTGACTTGGACAAAGATATGAAGATGAATATCAACAGTATGTCACACACAAAATTTGTTTGAGACATCCCAAGGGAGGTGGAATGCGCCTGTGTCATACGGGGAGAAAACTCTTCAGTCAGCAGGCTTCTTTAACTTTTGTTTGAATGTCTGTGAGCATCTACTTTCTATATACAGAAGGTCACTGTACTGTTCTAATTGGGTCATGTCATATAATCAGCTGCGACTTTTTAGACATACTGATGTAAAGTCTCTTGTATGCTATGAGAAGTTTGTCATTGCTGAGTTGACTGCGGGCTGAAGAAGCTTTGCAATGGTAATCTCCATACCACTGGTTTAAGAGTGCTTAAGGCTATTCTGGGGAAAGCAAATGTATTTAATTACCAAAAATCAATTACCAAAAAAACCACCTGGGTGCCCAAAACAAAGTTTTAATGATAATCAAATTGTCAAGGTAGAAGAAACCACTTCAGAGATGAGAAGACTTTTTTTTTTAATGTCAATAGCTATGAAAATAATTTGCCTGAACTAATCGTTATAGGTCAGGATCAAAATGTAAGAGATACTTCAGAGTATAAAAAAATAGATTAAATTATTAAAAAAGGAATGATTTGTGTAAGAGCAGCTTGGGACAGAGGAAGTTGACTAATGTAAAGCCACAGAATTGCCATTATAGGATGATTGCTGTTAATTTTTTGATTACCCAGTAATAGAACAAGCAGTACAGTGATTAACTGGCTCATAGAAAAGTAGGGAGCAGTTAATCTGAAGCAGCGCTGTCATAAAATCCAGAAAAACTCTGAGCTGGATTGCTGCAGATAAGTAGCTGCTGCGTGTGCTATGTAGGGTATATGAACTAAGTAGTAGCTTCCAGCAAAATTAATGACGGCCCAGCAGGGACCCAGAGCAAAAGAATTAAACAAATAGTGCCAGGCCATTATGGTGTACCGTTGTGTCAGAGGTTTTAAAACAGTTGCGTAATAAGCATCTTCGTATAGTCTTCCGTGCCTACTGTTTTAATCAATTTTTTTTGCAGAACAGAATGGATTGCATATGCAGAGCTAATCCTTTTGAAAGGATTGAAGCCTGTCAGGCTTTTTTTGCACACTGACCAGAAGCTGCATGACAAAATCGGTAATTCCTACCTGACCATAGTTTGATAAGCAAGTTGGAGAGAGGAAAGAGAAGATGAGTACTTAGGTTTATTTTTGCTTTCTTTTAATTTAAAGAAATAATTTACTATGTATTAAGTAAATGTGTTGAACATAAAGTAGATTTTTTACTCTTTCTTCCACCGTTGAGTGTTATTGCTTGTATTTAAATTGAAAGATCATACATAGGTCATTGGAACGTAGTTGAGAAAACAATATGTCTCTTCATATGCCAGAGATGAACCATTCTGTTGGCAATAAAATGTTCTTGGTGGCTTTGTTCCAGCCCAAATGGTGGTGAGAACCACCTGAAACTATAACTTTGCCTGATTTGTGCACCTTGTGCAGCTGTTATTCTGTCATAGGCAGAGGATTTTGCCACCTTCTTCCTCCCCATTGTCATACTCACTGGAACAGTACTGATAAATGTTCCTCCTCTTGCCACACATAATGGGACGATAAATCTCTCTGCGCAAAATTTCTCCAGAATGATGGAGCCACTATTGAAAACATCTCTGATAGATACTCTCACCTAAAAAACCTGAGTTATGGGGAGGCAGTGGAAATACAGGCTGATGGTGGCATGATTACTATGAAATTATAGAACATAATTCTCAGTGTCTGAGTTCTCCCCAGCTCAGTGCCATAAACCTGCAGTACCTAAGGCAATACCTAAGGTCCCCAACTGGTGGCAGAAGCCAGTGAAGATACAGCCAACACTTCAGATGTCTTTCTTACCTTACCCCGTTACAGATGTCTTGTTTTGGTAGCTGCAAGTTTGAGGGGAAAGTGTACGGTTAAATGAGCCTCACATGGTATGTAATTAAAACTCGCAGTGAGGACTGCAGCTTTAGGCATTGTCAGCTGCATAGTTGTGTTACATCGGTTGCTTAGGTGAATGTTGAATATTCAAAAAATGGTCTGTTTGTACACCCTAATTTAGCACTTGCTGACACCTGTGTGTCTATTTATCATGGACTTATACCTATGTGCACTGGAGACAGAGTTTGCTTCCACAAAATTAATTTAGAAATAGTACAGACTGCATATTTACCTTCAGTAATTTATCTGCTTGGAGGTTAATATTGGAAAGCGGATGAGCAGGTGTTGATGGGAGCAACACCAGTCATGCACAGATGAGAGCTTGGCGAGGAACAACCTGGAAGCTTTTTGACGTTCATTTTTTGGAGGTATTTACTTTTTACGGTCCTATATGAAAGCAAGATTAAATAGCTTTGATTCTCAGAAAGCTATTTTTATAGTTTGGCTTCTATCTGTCACCCTTCTAAACTCTAATATTTCCTTGAAAGAGGTGATTCATTTGTTGTAGATGAAGCTTCTATTAATTTTTATCGTGTTCAAAACAGATTTCCAGAAACTTGGAGCATTCATTTTATTTTGAAGTAATGCAAAGAATTATGAACTATATACAGTACATTAACATTAACCTTTATTAACTGCTTTAGCTAGTAAATAAATAGAGAAGAAAATATTATCTTCTAGCAAACTCTTTACAATATCTGTACCTTGCAACTTTTCTTGTTTATGTTCCTCTAAATCTCTAGGCATCTCTTATTTTTGAAAAATACTGTCTCATATTCATGATTTTTTCTGATTAACTGTAAGTGAATTCTATCTAAAAACACCTTCATGGCCTATTTGGTTGTTATTACTAGGTAAAATAGAAAATTATTATAGTAAAGAGCAAATTTCATATGTTAAGATGAAATGGTATTTTGAAGTACCAGTTCTCAACACCATACCCAATTTTTTGCTTATTTTAATGGAAAAAGCTGAAATTAGGAAGGGATTTTGTGAAGACAGAAGTTCCTTTGTCTTTCTAAATTGCCGCCTTGTGACAGAATACGTGAGAGATGGTCTTTCTCTTAACATTCAAAGACTGTATTCATTTTACTGTTGGTCTGAGATCCTGCCAACACTGCAAAATAAAGATGTGGTTGGTCTGAGATCCTGCCAACACTGCAAAATAAAGATGTGATCTCAGTGTATATTTCCTCATATCTGTTGGTTTAATTTAGTTACCCCAATTGCAGCTATCAGTGGAGCAAGATTTTCTTCAATTTGTGATACCTGAGAAACACAGGGAGAGTGGTGCCTCCCTGTAGGTAGTTTCACTTGGTACCTGTGCCTGTGCTCATACCCCTCAAAAAAGAAAGAAAAATACTAAATATACACTGCACTGTTGTTAAATATAACTTGCTAGGCCAGGAGGGCTGATCTGCTTGGATTGCCAGAAGTTCACTGGTAGTTTCGAACTGCAGGGTGAGCATTGCTGGAGAGGGTGCGCCACCTTTCCTTTCTGACCCAAGAGCCATCCAGGAGCACAGTCCCCAAGCTCCCCAGGGTCCTTCCTGAATTTCACTATCAAGGAGTCAAAGTCAAGAAACCCCCCACAACCAGGTTGTATTTGCATGCCTCCGGTACAGCACTTTGAGGTGGGCACGTGTCAGTGCTGCCTCTGTTGTCCAGGACGTCCATGCATTGGAAAAACTGAAATGTGCCCGGAAGTGCCCCCTGCAAACACAGAAAGAAAATTTGGCAGTGTTCTTCCCTTTCTCTGCTCTCCTCTGTTCCCTCTGACTGATTTTGATCATACATTAATCACTGCGTTGCACCGTTAAGCACCAGATATAACAGTTTTGCCCCCCATCTGTCAGTGCCAACTGCGTGTGGGATAAGTAACATACAAATAATGTGGAGGGTGCATGCAAGCCACGTGTGAACAGATACATTTAAAGTGAAGTTTAAATAGTTCTTTAAGGTAATAAATGGAAGATGAGTATAGGATGAAAAAGCAGAATGACACAGAAAACTTGGTGGCCTGGAGAATTTGTATTGACTCAACACGAGGAGTTTTATAGAAGGAGTTCAATGTGCAGTTCATATTGAGCGAGTTTGAGGACTCTTTGGGAGCTGGAGGAGAAGGTGTATTTTCTACTGTGCTGATAATATGTCACCTGTTGAGCTGCATGTAAACTGACCTTTTTTGGCTGGTCACGTAGTAGCTGGGGTGCCATCTGCAGAAAGTAAGATGGCAGGAGATCAGTGAAGGAAAAGCAAATACTCTTAGCAGCAGCAGCAGTGGGAACAGCAGCTAGGACCTTTCAGTTGTGTTTGCTTTGCTTTCCCCAGTGTTTGTCAACAGCAGAAGTGCTCAGGAAGTTTTGGTCTTGGAAACTTGACTGGAAGGGAAGACGTGAGGCTCACTGTGTGATTATTGATTTATAGCATCAAATAAAAAAAAAGTCTGCCTTGCAGAACACCAGCATAATAGGAGAAAAGCCAGGCTGAGAACAGTGTGTTCTTTATTAATGATCTATTTCTTTCATACTGCTCTTATGTTTTTATTTAGAAGTAAGTTAGTGTTTATCACTGGCTTGTCTCACCCTTCAAATCATGCAGCTTAATCTGTATATTGAGAATTTCTTTACTATAGTAAGAGTTACTGCTGTATATTGAATATTTTAACAGATTCATATATTTTAGGTTATTAAAACCACAGAAAGCATTATTGCAACCTAAACAAAGTATATTAAAACATAGTTTTCATGGTTCCAATTCTTGCAAATATTGTATTAGGTGATATTTTTCCTCAGAGATTCTTTCAGGCAAACTCAAAATTTTCCAATTTCCTTTTAATTATCACATAGGTTAACTATGCTTTTGGGAAGGGTGGAGATGGACGGTCAAATTGTAGAGGTTTTGGTTATTTTACTCACTTGTTGACATTTTAACATTAGCTACCCTCTGTAGCAGAAAATGAGAGTGTAAACATTCCTGTTGAGGCATACTCAAATGCCTCAGTGACAGGCCAAGAATAAAAACGTAACAAATATTTAGCCATTACAGGACCATGATATAAATTACAAAATATTAAAAGGTACAATCTTCTTTGCAGCAAGGCAAGAGTAATATGAATGCAGCAAATGGAAGTATGAAATGTGAAAAAAATGTGAAAAAACCCCCACATGTCTACTTCAGCAGCTCATAATGCAAGCAAGGAGAATGGTAGAAATGTCATCCACTTCATGGAAAAGTTACCAGCTGTGCAGGCTGTAGCACTTAAACTGCAATTTTTGGTACTGATGTGTAACCTCATTTAGAATAATCTTACCTGGGGTTTTGGGAGGGGGATGTAGTCCTCTGTCAAAAACTTCAACAAATAAATAAATTATGGAAGGAAAGCACAGGACCTGCTTCACCTTAGTGATCGCTCCTCTGCTTGTGAATATTAAAGTGAAAGCTCTCTGTGACCTTGTGACCACAGAAGGAATGCTTCTGTTTTGCAACAAAAATTCTGGTGGCCAAAGGATCTCTCTCTGTTCCTTGTGATCCACAGCAAACTTCATGAACAGTTTGTGCCCCTGCTGTTAATTTTCTATTACAAATGTGAGAAGATTTCCATCTACTCACTTGGTTTGTTTGCTTTATTTTTGTAGTATACAGCTGGTTAAAGTAAAAGAAATGCTCCAGACCTCTAGGGAAAGGTAAAAGGACAGCCTTGTGCCTTAGGGACAGCAACAGTATAAAACTGTCCCTTTTTTTCTCCTCCCTCTACCTGTATCCATGTTTTTTTCTTCTGCTGTCTTCCTCAAGCATCTTGCGAAACCCTTTAAGGCAGCTAAGAATGATGGTTAAAAGGAAGCAATAGAAAGAAGAACAAGAAATGTGTAAGAAAAGTTTAAAATGGATGATAAGAAAAAGAAACAAACCCACAAGCTGGCCTGCCATGTCAACAGAAGCATGAAGGTTGATACTACTAGAGCAGAAAATGGTATCCAACTCCTACTGCAAGGTGGTGGGAAGTTCAGTTGAGAGAAGTGTGCGTGTGCACAAACCTAGACATGTGCCACATGAATTAAAAGGCCAGTTTTCAGAGAGACAAGGGAGGGAAAAAAAGAGCAGAATTAAAAAGATTTCTTTTTCCGTCCTGGTTTATGAATTTCATGAGAAGGGCTATTTTCTTTTCCATTTGAAGCTGTTAGATTCTACAGAGAGTTGGAGGAGCTGGTGCGCAGATGTGATGTCACCAAAATACTGCAATCTGCAAAGCAGGATGCGCCTCTGGACTGTCAGCGTGGGATTTAGTTTATCACATATAAACACCTACAGTGTAAATGCATATCTCTGAGCTAGTCATCTTACCTTCTCATAAAAATACAAGGGAAACAGACATATCTAGGGCGTGATTTGTCTTTTCAAGAATAAGACATTTCTGTTTGGTTAGAGAAATTATGCCCTAAAAGCACCTGATTTTATCCATTTGGTTTCAAGCAAGCCTGGACTGAAGGGCTTCAGACATTAGCAGTGAAGCTTCACATTAACAGTGAAGACATAACATTAGAAGAGATTGTTCCTATTTTTGCGTTTTGTTCTAAGGGGTCATGATTACCACACGAAGAAGGAATCTTCTGACTCTCCTTGAAGCATTGTGAGGGCAGATAAAGGGACAACAATTTCTCATTGTCTTTCTGGTCCCTGTGGGTACCCTCCTGTTCACTCCTGCCAGTAAGATTTATATGGCAAACTACATTACTCCAGACAAATAAGGCACTGTAGAAAACAGAGTAGTCAGCCTCGGCCTGCCTGGTCTTACATCTATAACTTGCTTTATCAGTAGTCGCCTAATGAATGCCGTGGAAAAATATTTTGTCTCCCATGCCACACTCTTGCTTGGAGATGCACAAGGCTACCCTGATTACGCAGATGTAGGTGATGGCTACAGGTGATTTTAACTGATGAGGGTAGAGATAGTGATACTTTGTGAGCCAGCACTTTCCTTTGGAAGTGTGATTTGATTGCATAATCCAAAGACATTTTGAGGATATTGAATTTCCTTGCTGCTTTAGAATGAACTGTGAGGCAATGTGGTGGCCCCAAGCCACCATCACTAGTTTAAAAAAAATATAAATTCCAATTCCCAGAAAATTTGTACTGCATTGTGGTTATTCATAGCAGCTTCTGATTTCTTTAGCAGTAATTTTAGGGCATGGTTGTATTTGTAAGAGAATCTTTTGAGTAAAGGAAGGGAGAAAAGGGATTTCCTGTATCCTAATCTGTCATTGCTGTCAGTTATTTCTGGGTCAACCCACTAAATGACTGCTACAGAAATGAACCACTTTTGCTTCTTACTTTCCTGCCAGTTATTCTAAACAAAACAGCACACAAACAAGCAAAGAGATAAACTAGTATAGTTAGGGCCAATCCATCAATTTGTGTAATCTGTGGCTCAGCAGACCTTTGGTAATTTATGCTATCTGAGGATGTGACTTGCACCTTTTATAGTCTCTGAAAATCTAAACAAAGCCTTTTATTTCAGATTTAACATCTTCTTAATTTGCAAAATGTATTCAGCTTTGATACTGCTAGTGAGGGAAATATTCCTCCAAGACCTGTGGAAAAACATCAGACAACTTTTCTGGGGCCAGCTCAAATCTCATTCTACATTCAGCATATATTTGAATCTGCTAATGCCAGACAGAATATTTTTTGCCCCTCTTACTCGTCCCTCAGAGGCAACCACCAATGAGTTACATTTTTCCTTTTTAATGAAAAGGTCCTACATTAGAGACCCCCTTCTCTCTATGTTTCCTTGCTTTTAAGCAACAAACCAATTTAAAGCAAGAGCCCTTGCATGCAGCAAAACATTTGTTTGCAGAGAATAAATCCTCCCTGGTGTTTGCCACATATTTATTTTGTCTCAGCACTATAAAAAAGTGTCTTGTTGCTGACTCAGAAGGAGCTCATTACAGAAAGACTTCACCTTTCAGTTGCAGAAGATGTTTCCTTGAAATGATAATGTAATGAGTGTTAGATCCGCTGTATGTAGCCGTTAGGCTATTCTTTTGATCGGTTGGAAATGCATTTGTTAAAAAACTGCTTTATTGATTTCCTGGCTGGTTTTTATACTGTTTGGATCATCAGTACACACACACATCACATTTTTACCACTTCAAAGTGGTTAATAAATTCACACTACTCAGGAGATTGAACACGAAATGGAGTGAACCCTTTCTATGTAGAACTCTGTTGTTCAACCTTTGATAGAAAGAGTCTTAGGTGCACGCTGAGTGTCTCCTTTAAAATATTTTTAAAACAATCTACCACAAAGAGAACAGCACACACTAAAGCAAAAGAATCTGTCTTCTGGGGAGATAAACATAGCAAGGGGTTGTGATTAAGATTTCAGTAAGTCCAGATGAGAAACTATTACTGAGCTTGTGCAGGCTCGGTGCAGATATTCTTTCCTGTTGACCTATCCACATTTACTATTCCTACTTTGTTGTTTTGTAATGTATTAGCAGTAAAAGTTCGAGACATATAAATGTTAAAGTGCAACATACGCTTCTACATATAAATTGCTAGAACTATGAAAAATATCTGCAGTTAAATATCACTGGCTTTCTTGGCCTTGGATCACTCTTGTGTCACTGTTTTAGAAGTAGGTTATTGCATTGAAGTGTGGATCAAAACTTCTATTTGATAAAGTTTTAAGATATTTTATCTTTTTTTTTCTTATTGATTTGGTTTGGTTTAGTAACCTGCTGATACACTTTTTTCATCACAAACCTGAGGTGCCATCGTAGAATTATTTAGATAAGCCTTGTGAATGGACATCTTAAGAAACCGTTATAACTGCTGTGTTGTAATTTGTCTTTGACTCCCTGGCTAAGAACTCTCACACTTCCTTTCTGCTCTCTGAGTACGGTTCCTAGCCTGTATTTTATATCAATATGATGCTAGTGTTAGCAGCAAGCTTTACACCCCTGTGATGTCTATGAAATATAATCTATAACTTGACTACCCATTTACCAGGCCATTAAGTTGATCATGCTTCTTAAATAAGTGCTTGGCTTTAGCTGTGTCCAGGGTAGGGTATCAAGTCAGGAGATGCTGTCTTGACATGAGTTTTAAGTTTTTTCAGGTGGTTAAACTAAAATGCCCAAACTGAAGCTTTCTAGTGTTGTGAAGTTATTGAAGTTATCAGGTATGAAATTATGAAAATGAAATCACCCAGAAGGACTTAAGGATATTTTCAGTACTTTGTACATAAATGTCCACATATATGCAGTATCCAAAGAACCTTGAGTAGGAGGAACAGAATAGAAGTATTTAACAGAAATAATTTAAATTTCAGTACCTGAGTCCTCTATAAAATAGGGATAATAGACTGTCTTGCCTCTCAAAAGGATTGTGAAAATAAATATGTTAAAGATTTCAAAGAACTGGAGTATTATGGTAATTGATACCATATGCCCAACTAAGATAGCTGGGAACAATTTCTGAAGAGGCAGGAGTTTTATTCATAGTATCCCAGAATGATTAAGAGTATAAGGGACCTTTAGGGTTCTTCTGGTCCAACTCCTCTCTAAAAGGCAGGCTGGCAAATCTTCCCTTTCTCCATCCAAATTTATGAATAGTAGGTATCTGACCTTGGAAAAGATGGAGGGTCACTCTTAAAGCTCATTAAACAAGTGCTTTTTTTATTTTATTTTGTTGGCAAAATTGAAATAAAGCCAGTTAGAAAATAAAATACTGTTTTCAATGCTTGAAAACGTATAGCGATCAACACAGGACTGAGTTTGATGATTTATTTATTTAATTTGTAAAATCTTAAATATTAAAGTTTTTAAATGAATAATGACTTATTAAATTTTTTCAATATTAAAATCGATTGCTTATTTATTCTTTAATTTGAGGAAAATCTAGCCTGATGAATGTAATCCCAGAGCATTTTGATGTCAACATATCAGTACTTGTCACTGGAAAATGAATATATTCCACAGAAAAGTCTTGCCAGTTTCTCTCCTGTTCTTTGTTCTTTTTCTTTTAAGAATAATTAAATTCTGTTTTCTCCTAGGGTGCTTCTTCAGTTAACTATATTTAGGTAAGTTGACAGAATGAAGAAAATCACTGTTCTTTAAGAGGGAGGGTTTTTATATCTGGACTTGTGGCAGCTTTTTAAGTAGCAGAGTTTTCCTTTATTTGACAGCATACAGCTTCTCCTTGTTCTCAGGCATTGTATTTTAAAGCTTTTACAATAATTTAATCTTTTGAGCCAGTGAATGGTTTTTTGCCAGTCGGTCTTTAAAGTTTATCCTCTTGACAATGTGAAGATAGCAGAGAAGGGCATCCTGTTAATCTGATTCCGGATCTCTGATGACAACTATATTCCCTTCTTGGATGGAGTGCAAATTTGAGTCTTGAAGTGAGATATCTCCCTGTCGTATAACCCGCACCCACAGAAAGATAACACATGTTCAGATGTGCTTGTTTGGGAAAGTGGTGGGGTAAGATGTCATTGTTTATTGGACTGCTTTGCCAATGATTAGCAGGAAATGACGTCCCCAGTGTGTGGAGGAGGAAATTATTCAGCAAATAGACAGACTCAGTCCTGTGTGTTGTGTATAGTCTACACTGTTGTCGATGTACCAAAAGCCTGTATTGATTATGCTTTTGAACAGAAGGGTTTATCTTCATTGAAGAAACCTAATCCTGTGATTAGTTTGATAAGACATATGTAAAGAAGACAAAGTGGGTAAGAGTTTTGTGTGCAAACAGCGGTAAGCACTTTAGAGAGCTGCCATATTTGTTAGTAGGCGAGAAGGAAATGTGAAGACATCAAATACAAGATAGAAATCACTCGATCTAAGCCTACATATGCTTACTAGTAATTTAGTTCTATCATATTGGTATTGCTCTAGAGATACTGGTTTAATAATTGTTTATTCCTCAATATTTTCCTTAGTATTTTAAGACAGTGATAGATTTTTCAGATTCTGTTTAACCCTCGGCAGGTTACACAAATGCTTATTCTGAAAATGCTGCCTATTCTTTTACACTGTGGATATCCTTCTATCTAACCCAGTCCAATGTGTTACTCATCATCTTATGATCAATGTAGTTTCTAGGTTAACTCTAATATAAAGACAAAAAAACAAAAAAATAAAAAAAAAAAACCCAAAGCTGATGTTCAGTTTTAATAACAACTTTCCTGAATATTTATATTAAACCAGGATAGTTTATGACAAAATCATTCATCTGATGGGTGTACTTTTAAAAAATGCATGATACACCTATCATGGTTTGAGCAGTAGATCTGTTTGTACTCTTTCACCTTTCAGAGACTGAAGCATCGCTTTTATAATTCATATTTTTACACTATGATCAGCTGTCAGTCTCATTTCCCTGTATTTCTATTTCTTATTCTAAGTCTTTTGAATGCTTGTTGGTCTGCATAGAGCATTGGCCCCATGTTGCAACTTTTCTCTCTGTTGCTGTGCCTCATTAAGCATATAAAAATATATTAATGTATTTTAAAATATATCTAATGTTCTTAGTGTTACTTTTCTTGTGACAGGTGTGTCATGAGTGTAAGGGGAAGTATTTGATCCTGAAGTGGGATTAATGACCCAAGAGACAATCTCACTCTTGCATGTACTGGGTAATATCCACATTGGGAAGAAGTTTTTGAACCAGTACTTCAAAGCAGAGGGGTTCATTAGATTTGGAAATCAACTCATCCAATATACAATGAATTCTGAGGACAAACAGTACCTATTATCTAGTTCTTTATTATTATTTCTTTTTAGATGTTGTTCTACTGCTACTTCATCATTTTGTTTATTCTTGTCACTGTTTGAACTACATGGGAAATTCTGTGCATTTCCCGTTGGAATTGGAGATGGGGTAAAACCATTTTATCTTTTTGTTAAAACTACTGTTGTTTTTGTTCTGACAACTGAAAATTGTCTGATCAAGTTACAGACACCAAGGAATGTTTAAGAAGGTGTGCTGTGGCTTGGAAATACAATGGGAATACTAAGCAGAGTTTCAAGTCTGTATGTTAACTGACAGAGAGAAGGAGGGAGGGAGGGAGGAAGAGTGCAAGGACAATTTGACTGCTCTGACTGATAAGTGATGACTGCTAAGAAGCTGGAAGATGGCATGATCCGCAATGCACCTGCAGTCCCCAAAGGGCCTGGATCTCAAAGGTTGCAAAGGTCTAAGTGCTCAGGAGTACATGAAGAATAAAATGACACTGAGTGCATGGTGGTGGTTTAACTGGGGACTTTGTTGTCATTCTCAGACTCTGAATCGTAGAATCATAGAATAGTTTGGGTTGGAAGGGACCTTTAAAGGTCAGCTAGTCCAACTCCTCCACAATGAGCAGGGACGTCTTTATCTAGATCAGGTTACTCAGAGCCCTGTCCACCTTGACCTTGTGTTTTTCCAGGGATGGGGCATCTACAGCCTCTCTAAGCAACCTGTTCCAGTGTTTCCCCACCCTCATTGTAAAACAATTTCCTCCTTATATTTAGTTTAAATCTACCCTCTTTTAGTTTAAAAGCATTATCCCTTGTCCTGTTGCAACAGGACCTATTAAAAAATTTGTCCCCTGCTTTCTTGTATGCCCATTTTTAGTATTGAAAGGCTGCAGTAAAGTCTCCCTGGAGCTTTCTCTTCTGCAGGCTGAACAACCCCAACTTTCTTAGTCTGTCCTTATAGGGGAGGTTCTCCAGCCCTCTGATCATTTTTGTGGCCCTCCTCTGGACCCGCTCCAACAGGCCCATGTCTTCTGTGGGCTGAAGGCTCCAGAGCTGGATGCAGGACTCTGGGTGGGGTCTCACAAAAACAGAGTAAAGGGGCAAAATCACCACCCCAAGGAGATTCTGTAAGTCTCTCTACTGATTTCTTCTTCAATGAAATGGTTTTCTTGATCTATATTGAAAGTGTGCATTTCTGTTGCAAATGTATGACAGAATGAACTGCTATTGTTTTTGCATTGTTCCTAGGTATATCAAACAGCAGTAGTCTACAAGCAGCACTGGTGAGATCATGGCTGAAATTGTGTCTCACTCAGCCTTTATGCTAAAAAAGATGTTGGAAGTTAGAGCTCGGATAAAAGTTCTAAAACAAGCTCCCAAATAATCTGACATTCTGAAAATCCACCTTACTGTGAATAAGTTAAAAAGCAGGATATATTTTGCTTATCAAAGACAATGTTTATCTTTCAAGAACAATTTTACCATAAGTATACACCCAGGGAGAATCTCTGCTAATTTCAAGAAAGTGCAGTAAAATGTGGAAACTCTGGACTTCAACATTAGAATATTTACACTGGTTAATATTTAGAGTGTATCTCCTAGCTCGTACATAGGCTTGGGTGATATAACCAACACGGAACACATTGTGAAGTGCTGTGGTCATTTTCCCTACTGTGATGCCTTTCAGTCCACTCCTTGGGTAGCCTTCTAAAATGTAGGTTTGGGACAGCTAAGTGGTGGTGAAGACAATGCCGAAATCACTGTGGCAAAATTTCTGTGCCCTGTGATAGGAGGACTGAGGTTAGATGCTGATAATATTCCTGAGAAATGTCCTTAAGTAGATTAATCTCTTTCTTAAAACAAAGATGAGAATTTTTCTTACTCCGCCTGGCTTTTTTCCAGTTTGCTTAAAGTAACCAAAGCTGCATTAGAGTGAACAGAATGATTGCAGCCAACTTAAATGGTTGTTAGATAGGGCTCAGTGGCCACATCTCTACTGATAAATAAAACAGGAAAAGGGAGTGAGCTGGAGTGCCAGACTGCCCAGTGCTGATTGTGCAAACACTGCCTAGTTGTTAGCAGGCTCTTGGGCATGATATTGACCAGTGCCAGCCAGATACTACGGCCTGCAGTGCTCAGAGGAGACCATGTACTTCCCAAGAAAGCAGTATGGACAAGACTGCATCAGGAATGGCTCCTGCCATCTTACCCTGTCATCACCTGTATGCAGGTGGCATCGTGACTTGTGGACCTCTGATGCTACTCAGAAAGTGCATGAGAAATCCCATTTTGCATTTGTTCCACTGAATCCCATTTGTCATTTATTACCTAACTAGTAAAAGGTTACTTAAAAAAAGATAATTCTTGTATTATTTTGAAAGGAAGCATGTGTAGATAGGGGCACAAGGGCAGGCAAAACACTGCTGCTGAACAGCATAGCAGCAGTTTGCTTCATGAGGTTTGCCAGCCCATGTCCTGCTGACTGAATATAAGTATCCCAGCAGTGCTGAGTTTCTAATGCTGGAGCTTCCCAGAGGCTTGAAGGATGGCAGTGTATTTCTCTATTTGTATTTCAATGCTGGTTTTCATATTCTGTCATTTGTGTGTGGTTCCATGTTCAAAACGGTTTGTTGTCTAAACCTTTTGCCAATAGCTGTGGCTGTGGCAGAGTGAGGCTTGTATGTTCTGGCTTATTCCATGATCCTTGGCTCCGTTTGGCCCGTCACAGAGTGATTCTTGAAATATCCCTTTGACTCTTGTCAGGTGGGTTGTGCACTGGCAGCTGATGCTCCTAATGAAAGGGCAAGATTGTGCTGTTGCAGGGAATGCATAGCTTGCTTTCTTAAAGGTAGCTTGCCCTCATGCAACTGGACCCTACCTCTCCCTGATACATAACATGTGGTACAAGGCCAGCATTTCAGCCTGTGCTAGGTGAACCTGCTTTGGGAGGGGGGTTGGACTAGATGATCCCCAGAGGTCCCTTCCAACCCTGACCATTCTGTGATTCTGTGATGGTCCTGCAGAAGCACAGTGAACTCAGCTGTGCATGCTACCTGAAAAAGGGCTGTTTATTCCACTTGCCTGAAGTACTGCAGTGATGCCGCTCTGTAAGTGTATCAGTTCAGCACTGTAAAATTTAAGACTCGGCTTGCCTGTTGGCATTTTGATAGAGATGCCTCTACCAGTTCACAGAGGCAGACAGGCAAATAGCACATTTGTGTTTGTTCAGCATTGTTCTTGCTATGTTTCCTCATGGAGCCATTTTTCTCCAGACAAGAACTAGAAAAAGGACAGAAGTCTTTGGAGAGAGCAACCTGATGACTCAAAGGAGTTACCTACAGTCAGTTTAGCATGTTTGTTGTTTGCAAAGTGCTGTTAATAGCTGTCTTACAGCAATTTTAATATTTTTCCCTCCATTTGGGCCTTTTTTCCATCTGAAGTAGGTCTTACAGAAATCAACAGTAAAGAAAAAAGGCAAGACATACCATTTCTGTAAACAGCAGAACTGAGCACCCAGTGGAGCAGCGAGCAGTGGAGTTGCTGCCCCTTTTTCAGTCACAAAAATCACTTAACAGAAGACTGCTATTATTTCTCTGATCACTCTTTTAAGGTATATGAGTGAGATCTTGTCTAAACTCATGTTTTTGACAAGTGGGGAAGCTGAAATATCTCATTTAAAATGTTAAAAAGGCCCTTAAAAAAATCCCACAAGAAATAAACTAAAACAGTGGCTCATGGAATCTGATACAATTTCACTCTCCCACAGAAACTTTTTTCCATTGGGGAAGATGTTTTATTAATGAATATGTTAAATCCTGGGACAATCATATTTTTAACTCCATTTGCACGTGTTCTTGGCACACACAAATTATTGTACATCTAGTTTACCTCTGCCTTTCCAACTCACAGGAAACACTTACTGGAAATAAAGAATAGAGCTCAAGGCCAGAAACCTGTCCGTGTTATAATGAAGAGATGTTTTGTACTTCCTAACCCTTTCTGTCTCCAAGGGAATATTTTCTTATCCAAGGTGAAATTTTAGAAGTTGAGTACGTGTGCATGTGCACACATACATGCTAATGACAAAGACTCTGTACCAGATTCTGTTGTGGGGTTTTGTTGGGGTTTTTTTTTCATTTTCCAAGCTGAAGTACCCTGGATTAATAGTCAGTGTTCTGCTGCAGTTAACACTTGCCTGGAAAATAGCCATGTGTAAGAATTCACTGAGCCAGAAATGGGACAAATAAAATCTATCAGTGAGTCAGTGATAGCGAATCTGATGGACCTCTGAGCACTGCTAGCATGGATGATGTTCTCTACTTGCAGGTTCAGCCTTAATGATAACACCAGTAGGGAGGCAAAATTGGAAAGAGCATGTTGTATCTTTGCCAACTCTTTTCCCATGTTCTGCAATCACTGGAAACAGTTCTGGCTAAACAAAATTCTCAGTGGTACTTTATCTGGCAGAACAGTCTCAGGAGCTTTGTGAAAGGAGGACAACAGACTTTGTGCTTAGTACCTTCAAGGATCAGTGAAATTAAGTGGCAGCATCCTCAGCATCTTTCTCCTTTCCTCTTTTTTATCAGTTTTATGGGTATTTTTGTGTTTTGTTTTTGCTTTTGTTGGGATTTTTTTGCCATGCAAGTGATTCGGAAGACCATATCATACATAGCACACGTATTCAGAGAACTGCAAAATAGGAAGACTCCTACATCATATACATGGGCATCTTTTTGAAAAGGTACTCATTACAAAACAGTCTTTATGTGAGCAGTAATGCAATTTCATGCATCTATATAGCAAAGCGTGGCTAGTGCCAAGATGTTGTCAGATAGTACCGGGGATATTGAGGAACTGCAAGTAGTTAAATGGCAGACTGTAAAAGCAGTCTGTATGTTGGCACTGTAAACACAGCACTTAATAGTCAGCAAACACATCAAGTACTTTGTGTGAGAAAGAAGAAAATTATGTTGGCAAATTAACCTGTTAAATGCCAGAAAGATGAAAACATACCTTTGTAAAAAGTCAAATAGGTGTTTTGATGCATATAAACTTTCGCTCTAACTTCTGAAGAAAGTAATGGTAGTAACTTGTTGGCTATGAGACTGGAAAATATGGCTGATAAACATCATGCACTTCTGCATGAATTTTTCCCCCCAAGTTTCACCTTCTTTTCGTTATGGCTGTGTACTCTCATTGCTTCCTGTTACAAGCAAATGACTTGCTCTGGTAAGTGGCCTGTGTACTTCTAACACCTTTTCATTTTTTTCCCTTGGTTTTATTCTTTCCATGGTAAATTTTGAGGAGCTGTGTGCTTTTCCACATGTTGAGTAGGTACTAACGCCAGATTAATAAAGAAATCACAAGAATTAACTCTACAGCTTCAGTGTAGAATCTTGCTGACTCAAATGCTGGAGAAATAGAGTAGTTCTGTTTTCTTCCTTTCCCTACCTTGAAAATGCAGATTCTTTTGAAGAGGTGAATAAATCTGAATTTTTCAACTTTGAGGAAAAAATTAATTGAATTGAGTTCCAACATAAATGTTTTCACATGAAGCAATATCGGTGTATGTGCCAGGAAAATGCATTAAAGTGACAGTAGGTGGCTGAATGCATCGAATGAAATCAGATTTCATGTTCACTGAATTATTATAGCAATGTAGCAACTTTTTGTATTGTGACTGGAAGGGGAAGAGATCTATCAGTATGCAAATTGACTTCATGCTAAACTGAGCATCTTCTAGTAGGCAACATTAAGCTGTATGTATGAGGGGTGTAGTCCTATTCAGGTTCAAAGGGTTACTTTGGAGTAATGTGTATTATGTTAATGGAAATTGTAACTGATGAATAAAGAGCAAGCATCTCCTGGTGCTAAGTTGCAGGCAAGTTAGAATATGTTGATGTATTTTATTAAGAAGCAAACAGGAGTAACTTTTGATAAGATAACCAGATGCTGATTAAAAATATTCTAATATCTCTACAGAGTAACTACACCAAGAATGTTGATAGCTAGAGAGCATTAGCAAAAGGAGCAGAATTGGGATGAGAAGCAGATGTAGCGGTTTAGTTTGTGTGGTGAAAGTAGCTCTGTGTTCAGAAAGTGCTGCATAAACCCGCTGTGGTTATTCAGGCATATGGGAAACCCTAAGCTTACACGGGTTTCATGAGCAGGGAATGTGGAGATGAAGTCAGGGATGGGATGGAGCAAAGTGTATGTCAAAGGAAGCCGCAGAAGAAATAAGCTTGGGAGCTTATGCACCGCTCTGGCCACCTCTTAAACATACAAAGCAGAAACAGAAATCAAAATACTCTTTGGAGGTTTTCTGGGCTTGATGGTGTTAAAAGAGGTGGTATAGCCTTCTGGAGTCTGAATGTTTCTATTCTGAGAGTGGCAGGGAAATATCTGCTGTCAGTTTAACATTCAGGAAAGCTGGGAGATCTTACCATGCTGGCAACTGACTGGCCACATGAAATATAACGCACAGTGACACACCCTAACTCTGTTTAACTCAGTGATCTTATTTTTGGACCTGTCATGGTATCTGCTTCTTCTTTAACATACCTATGACACAAGAATGGCTACAGAGTGCCCTGTATGCTTGTGTTTCAGTATGTCAGTCTAACTTTACCTGTGCCATGTATGCCTCTCTGTGCCTATACACAACTACTATTAACTTGTGTTTTATTTTGAAGCAATAGGTGAGTGAGCAGCACAATGTGGGAGGCTTCAGTTTAATATAATATTTTGCTTCTTCAGCTGGCCTAGAATATGCTTCAGAATTCACTTTGTGCAGAGAAAGGAGGACAGACTTGTCCAGCTGAGATTTTTAGAAGCTGCCTCTTACAGTGCACAGGATGCTATGGGAACGAACTTTCTGCAGCCTCAGTCCTAGGACAGAGCAGAGTCATTATTCCATTTAACTACCTGCTCTGACAGCCAGGCATACCTGTCTCTTCCGGTAATAACGATTTGTTTTTATGGTACCTGCTTTGGGAGGTAGCCAGATTACTTTCCTTTTGCCAGCTGTATCCTCTGCCTCAGTGTGTGTCGTATTCAGGTATGACATTTTATTTTTGGAAAAACAGCAAAGCATTCTGAGATAACAATCAATTGCAAACGACAAAATTATTAGTGGTTAGTGAAGTGCACTATCATCTAGTTATTTCTGGTGTGTATCCAGGTTCATTAAAAAATGCTACAGCTCTGCTAAGAACAAGCCCCTTCCCTGCTTTTCTTTGTTTATCTTTAGAAATGGCTGTATGCCCATGAGTTACAGAGATCAGAGTATCTGGACTTGTGCCTCTAGTAATTCATCAACTAGCTATTCGGTGCATGGATTTAGCAGTGACAACACAGGTTAAATACAGCTGTTATTGGATGGTTTAACCATCTTTCATATTAGTCTTCCATTTTAAGTGATACTAACAATGCAGAATGTTATCTTTCATGTTTGGTGGATAGTATTGCTCAAATGATGTTTCATGATCCAAGTAAAACTGACAAGAGCATAACAAAGTAGAAATACAATATAAACCTTTACTGACCATGAATTTGGTGTGCATTGTATACAATTTTAGGAAGGGAGTCTTCTCTGTTGTTATGGGTGGTTTGCACCTTTCAAATTCTTTCTTTTGACTAATGAAAAATATCTCATTGAACATGCTTTAGGTCTAAGATCAGTGCACTGATCTTAATTAAGTGAGAGTTAATTAAGTTAACAGGGTTTAGAAATGAACATAATGCACACTTTGGAATTTTCATTCAGGCATGATTGAATACATTTGGCTGAAATACCACATAATTGGCAAGCACTAGGAAGGTGTTTTGCTCTTTTGATGCTGTAAATGAATGTTAACTATGCTCAGGGCTTTGGATGACATAATTGGCTGTTTTTTTCTGGACAGTTCTAGAACATGGGTGTGTCCAAAATTAAAAAGGATCCAGATGTGGAGGCAGTCAAAGTAAGAGGAAAAGAGGTTACTGGGTTAAAAGCTGAGTTTGGGTAAATAAGGGAGGGAAGAGATGCTGCATCTTTGTGCATTTAGTGGCAGAGAAATCAGTAGGAAGTGGAGACCACACAAACGAAGCGTTCTTAACTTTCTCTTTTTGCTAAGGGCCAAATGATGCATTCTGATTTACTCATTCAAAAGAGGCTTTCTACTTGTGTTTAAATAGACACATAGTGCTTGAAAAAAAATGTTTCACATTTCAGACAATTCTCTTTTGGGTATTTGCCATGTTCCACCCTTTTTTGCATTTTTCATTTTTCTGTGCCATGAGTAAACCAGTGATGATGATGATGATGCCCTGCCAAGAACATGACAGATTCTGCTATTGCAAATAACAGGAACACGGCGTGTGTTATTTACTCTGCTTCTGGGAGACCTGAGGAAGGCTCTGAAGGTCCAAGCTGCCTAAGGGAGCAAACCACGTATGCAGCCTGGCCTCTGAGCTGGGATCTGTACTGGGTATTGGAAGTACATGATGTGGTTAATGTCACTTTCTGTCTGTAGTGTACATCAGGGATGCCCAGCTCAGCAAAGCAGGTGGCCGAAGAAAATTCAGGTTGTCAGGACAGGTCCCAGTTTCCACCTCCTACCGAAGTCAGCTTACTCATTCCCCTCTTGCTGTAATGCACTCACGGCAAGGTTCTGCCCCACTGACCTTCATGTGATCTTTCAGCTGATCCATAACTGTACCAGTTTACTTATCAAGAGGAGAGAGTCAGCTTTCTTCTGGGGCTTTCGCCAGCTCACCTCGCAGCCAGCCAAGAGCGCCCTTCTCCTGTGTAGCCATGAGACAAATAGTGAATGTGCCCTTTGCGGATGGGCTACAGGCATGCTGCAAGGGTGTCACTGTCTGTGCAGGAGACTCTGCATCCCCAGGCAGGAGAAAGCCAGCAAGCGGGATGTCCCAGCTGTTAGCAGGCTGCACAGTCTGTTTTGTAAGGCTGAGTGTTGGCATAGGTGGGATTGAGTGCCTCATGCCATTGCGCTTTGTGTGTGCTTATACTTATTTTTTTAGGTGGCTGAGAGCAAATTAAACTGCTTTCCTAGAATACAGTGTTGTAAAAATTTGAAAACAGAAAAAAAAAGCCAGTTCCATGTGCAGAAATGTGGTTTTTTGTGTATGTGGTCCTGTGTATTTTGTTGTTTATCGCTTCATAGTTCTCCTTACTCTCTTTATTTCTTGTTTCTTTGTGTTTACGGTCTCCCTGGCTTATTAATGCTGCAGTCTCATTTTACTTTTCTGGTGGTGACAGGCTGTCACACCACTGTAGATTTCGCCATTACAGAACCCCGTTAGTGACAAACACTGACTCATTGCCCAACACTGGTCCAAAATCACAGTTAGAAAAATCAGAAATCCATCCTCTGCAGCTTCCCTCTGAGGACTACCCGAAACTCCTTCAGCTCTTGCCCTCCCTTGTGTCTGTCTCTTCTACTCACCGCCACTATCACAACGACGGCTCCCAGCATGACTGAATCACAGTCTCTCAGCTGCAGGGTGTGCACTCTTGCACCGTGCTAAGCCAGAGAAAAGTGGCAAGCTGTCGTGGGTTCTTGGAAGACCATGTGACAAAGCAGCCATTAGCGAATGTTAATTTTGTCTGCCTTTTTCTTTTTCCCGGTTGTACTTAATGCTTGTCTCCACAGAGCTGGGTTCTCTAGGAATACAAGCATTCCCTATATGTTAGCTGTAAGCCTGTCAGATACTTGGAGAAGACTAGAAGAGAGCTGCCATGATGCATTTTGCACACCCTAAGGAAGGGTTACAGGCAGGGGCATCATGGCTTGGTAGGGTGTGTTACTGGTGTTGGTACATACAATAATGCAGCTTATAGCAACTGGAAAAAGTCAGATAATTTTCTTGCATTCTGTGTCTTTAAAAAAAAACCTCAGTTGTGTCATTATTATTTTACTGAAATTCTGGACGGTGGTCATACTGTAGCAGAACACACTATATCAAGTTGATAGGAAGAACCTAGAGGAGGTGGACAATGTCACTTGCCAGGGGAACTAATCTTATTTTCCAAAGAGGGACGGAAAAGGAAGGTCATCCAGTACAAAGGTGGGAAGAGACAGAAATTGCATTTTGCCACTTAATTAACAACCAGCCAATTTATAGCCCACAGCTTTCTTGCAGACCCGTAACTGGGAGCAAAACCCATACATTTCAACCTTCAGACCTTCCAGCACATGATGCCAGGTGTCAGAGTGTGTGACAAATCACCAATGTAGGACACCTATGCTGTCACTCGTGCTACCCCTAGCTGATCATTTTAATTCCTTAATTAATTATTGATAGACTCTAATGGCTCCATTGCTTTTATTTTTAAAATTTAATTTTAATTAATTATTGGTGGAATGCAATGGTTTCTTTAAAAAAAAAGAGGGATAAAAACCTTTCCTTAATTAAGCCTGTTGTTCAGGGACTTTTTTGTGAAGTATTTGAATGAATATTTCAGAGGACTTCATTAAAAAAAAAGAAGAAAACCCATAAAACATTAGTCTTATTACAAAAATGGAAGAAATGCTAATGAAGAGCACAAAGAAAGAGAGAGGAGACAACTATGGGGGGAAGAGCATTTTAAAAAATGGATCCCTGTTCTCCTCTGCAGACCTGCTTCCTAACCCACAGTACTGACTGGAGAAATGAGATGACAGTTTTTCCCTTCCCCCTCTGACTCTGCCCCTAAGGACTTGAAGATGTTTAATTTGATGTGCTTCTGAGTCCTCCCTCCCACCTTCTCAAATCTCCAGGGATATTTTATCACGCAACACTGTTAAAATTTAAATGTTGTTAACTCACTACCTCAGCTGAGCTTGTACTTCACCTCTTTCTTTGTCAAAAAGTAAACCAAGTAAAGGATTCAAAATATACACAAATGTAGGTTTTTATGGGCAAGCTATAAGCAACTGTAGGTTTCAGTAAGCGAAAGATTCTGCAGGCTCCAGATTATGCTCTTCCGAGGATCAGTGGCTTAACTCAAGCCTATGAGAAGGCTCTTGGTTGTGTGGTGGTTGTGACAGGTATTAGGCTGGAGGAAAAAGAGACAAAAAGAAGTCATTCAAAATGGCACCAGGTTGGTGCTTGCAAAATATAAGAAAAAACCTGAGCTTAGACAGAAAAAGTTGCCCAGAGTTTAATACCATTTTACAGTATCAGTAGGCATTAGTAAATCAGTTGTATGCTCAGCCTTTCCTCCTCAAGCTTGTTTATTAACAAATTTAAAAAAAAATCTTGAGTACCCCCTCCTGAATGAGAAAAAGAAAGCTAAAATTAAATCCAACAGAAAATCCTCTTTTGGTGATCACGAACACCGCCTGATGTTTGTAACTTTCCAGAACAATCGGCAATACAGTGAGATTCAGCATAGAGATACCCTTCATGTTCTTCGATGAGCCAGTTCGGGTGGGCATTTCATTACAGGAGGAGCTGATGGTAAACAGGGGAATGATGCACTGTAAAAATAAGCTTAATGAAGTTGGCAGAAGAAGCCCTAGTTTTGAAAAGCTGGCAGAAGCTGCCCTTATTGCAATGAAGACCTGCTTGCATGACAGTGGAATATCAACCCCATTAGCAATTGTTTTTCATGCCAATGCGTCCTGACAGGAAAGGAGAGAAAGCATTTTCTCTGGCACACAGCGAGCTGGACCCAAGACCTGCATAAAAATGTCTGCATTGTGTGGTTTTCAAGGGTGGAATTTTGCCAGTGGTTTATTTTACCTTAAATAAAATGGAGAGTGAAGAGGAATTGTACGGGAAAGTGAGCAGCAACATCATGCCCACAGTCCCATGAGGTACACTGTGTGTTCAGTTCCAGTCTTGGTATTATGATTTCATAATTTCAAGTCTCAACACTCTTAACGATTTTTGCCTGTTGAGAATGCATAGCTGACTCCTGTAAAACCATGACAGAAATCTGGAGATATGGAAGTTAGCACTTTCAATAACAGAGAAGTCCTGAATAAATACCTGACCTGTGCTTTTGTGAAAACAGGTTATCAGTGACGCTCTAGCAAAGCTCACGTTTAACTGTCCTCTTTCCTGTTTAGATTTAGCATGTCAGTGAAATGAATAGGCACATGGCTATTTATATTAGTGCAATACACAGCTGAAAGGACTGAGATTCACATTAGCATACGGACTTTACAATTTCATTATGATTTTTTGTATTATCAGTAATATTGCGACCTTGTTTCTAAATTCTGCTGTAGGCTCAGAAACGACACTTCCTGAGTTTATATTCATGTTTCATTTTTAAGGCTGTGTTCACAGGCTAGAAAATAATTAGATAATGAAGTTTCAGCTTTAGAGGCAGTACTGCTGCAGGGGAAAGATGTAGCAGCAAATTCTGCAAGCATGGGGTCAGAACATACATTTTTGAACCTACGCTTGATTTTTAGGAAACATAGAGGTGTACGAAGAGACGTATAGTCTGGAGACTAAAAAGAACTCCTTTATTTGTCTTCCATACTTCTGTTACGGCTTGAACATAGGTGGATGCACAGGCTTTTTTTTTATTTTTAATGCTCGAATGTTTAGTGTTCAGCTGAATCAAAAGCTTCTTTTGGAAGTGAATGGTGTGCCGGCTGCAACCAGTAACTGTGCTGTGGGGGATGCTGAGAGAAAAAACTCTGCATTTGAATTCTTCTGGCTATAGAGACTGCTCAATGTGAGCTTTTTTAGGTTTCTTTCTTTCCCCTGGAACATTGCAATAAGGAGCCTATCTCCTTTTTGATAAGATTGACTTGCAAATGGATTGGTTTGAAGAACTAGGGATAAATGAAATCTGCAAAGGTTTCTCTTTCCTGTAGGGTTAATTCACACCCCCCCCTTCATTGTCATGCTGCAGTATCAACAAAGATGACACCACACCAAAATCAAAGCAGCTGGGATGGGGGGAATAGAGGAAAACAAACAGAAGATCAGTAGTTGTATTCATTCCTGCACACATCTGGGTTTTTTTTCTCTCTCTGCTTGTGCTTCCTTTATATGTTTTTAACAGTTTCCATCAGGCAGTAAATTATCTGATGCAGTGTCATTATATTGTAGAAATTGCAGCAGTTCTACAGTTTTCTAGATGTCATCCTGCCAGATATGTGAGCCTACAGCAGTTTGCATTTGTTACCCTTTCTGGTGTGCTCAAAATATCTTCTAGTATTCATGTACAGATATGAAAGATTGCTTCGTATAGGCAAGAATTGAACCAGCTTGTCATACCTATAAAAATCAATGTATTTTTGGAAAGGGCAGGCATATAAGGAATGAACCAGAATCTGGGGATTCTCAGCTTCTTATAGTGCTGTCAAAACTCTGAATTATTACGATAGAAGTCATGGGTCATAAAATGAGCGTATTCAGTATACTCTCCATTTTGATCGAAAGAGATCTCCAACTAGGAAAGGTGGGATTTGTGATTCCACTGATAATGTCTACCTTTCACATACACGTTACAGTATGTTTCTTGTTCCATGACACCTGGCTTTGATTAATCACTGCTTTTCTCATGGCTCAAAAATAAATACAAACATCTGAAAAATAAAGGTGTTTTCCTCTACATTTTCCCTTTCTCTTTAGGTCCCTGTAGAACGTGTAAGTCTGCATTGTTTGACAGTACTATATTTTCTGTTACTTAATACCGGTGCCATTTTACAGTGCTAGTGAAGGCACAAATACTGCAGCGCATCTGGGGAAAAAATTTCACCTGCAGTATGCTCGGTTAGTGCTCCTTGCCTAGCATAAAACTAGAGGCAAGCTGGGAAACAAGAAATAAAGAAAATAATGTAGTTTACGGGAGAGGGCAGTTTCTTGCAACAGATATATCCCATTAGTGCTGTGATGACGTTAGATGCCAGGATATTCCATTTTAACTAGATCATAAATTTGACTTTGCCTAAAGGATTTATCATCAGTGATGTCTGTGCCCAGTAGTTTCTTTACGATTTGCAATCTCAACTTCGGCCTCCCTCCTAAGACATCTTTTATCTAGAAATTGGAACTTGATACTCTTGTAAATTAGTACTGGAGTGCAAAGCTGGATTTTTGTTGCCTTCCTCCTGTTGACAAATATTCTTTCTTTTAATCTAGCTAGCAGACAAGGAAGTGAATTAAACATTAATGGAATTGATGAACTAAGTGTTGAAATCCTTTCCTTATGAAGGGAAAAAGCATCTCACCTAGCAGGTGTCTAACAGCCATTTGGTTGGTCAAGATCAAAGGCAGATAGGATTATTTTGTTTTATTAAAAAATGGAAGAAACCAGAAAATTTTTTCTTGATCATCTTTTCTATAGTAATTTTTTCCCTTATAAAAAATCTCATTCTCCATCTGCAGCAATTACAAATGTCATTTTACACTCTTCAGGGAAAAAAGCAGACAGAGAGAGACATAAGAATAACTAAACTTAGTATTAATCGATTTAAAGAGAAGTGTATATGGCAAATGTTGGATACCGATAAATTTACCTAACTACTACTACAGAACTATTGATAAAACTCTGGAGTATTTCTCATAATTTTAATTTATCAAGTGAATCCCATGCTAACACTGTTGGTTTAAACGCACACTTGTTTCTATAGCTGCCTACCAGGGTGGAAGTGAGATTTATGATGGGGGTTTTCATCTTGAGTAGGATCTCAAAGTGCTTCCATAAGTAAGATGTTTGAGTAATTTCAGCTGACTGACGTTATAAGGTGTCTACAAGTTAGATAAGTATAGACATGGACAGAGAGGTATATGAAGTATTGTAAGTCATACATGGCTTTTTTTTGCACCCCAAAACCGCCTGGTTGTCATTGAAAGTTTCCTGTACAGATGCGCTGTTATTTAGTGCTGTAAAATTTCTGTTATTAATTTTTTTATATATATATAACTTTACAGAAACATGTGCAGAAGGGCAAAATTGAAATGATGGTGTTAGAGAGTAAGCTGAAGATGCCAAGTTCACAGTTAATGCAAAATTTTGCCATAAGTAGAGCTGAATAATTTCAGGATTGTAGATACAACATAAAAAAAAACCCCAAAAAAACCCTGCAGTGACCGCTTGCTTTCACAGTAGATGAGTACAGGGCTCTTCTCTTTTTTCCATGCGATGCTTTAGTGGGAAGTTACTAGACGTACTTGCCTGCTCACAGTTCAGTGGGGTTCTTTTTGGTTTGTTTTATTCTCTCATCACTTTGGCCGGTTTGACTCCTCCAGCTTGTGCAAGCCCTTCTGATCCAGGAAATCCCAAGAGATGGAAGTTGCACTGGGCTTCCCTTGGAACAGGGGCTAATTTTCACGCCATAAAAATCCAGGGCAGTATAAAGGAAACTGTTTGAAGCACAGCCCGTCAGTGTATGAGGCTGTGTGTAGTAATACTGCGGCACCCCCTTCCAGATACTATCAGCTTTGTTAGAGCCTATGGCAGTCTTTCCCCCTGCAAGAAAGTGAATCAGTGCTTTGCTTCTCTATGGGCAGATGTGAAAGGTAGCTTCCAATTAAGATATCAGACAATATCTCAGAGAAAACACTGATGTCTATACATAAGGGAGAGAGCTCTTGGCAGCTGAATAACAATACCTCCTCAGTCCATTGCCTTTTGAAAGGGAAGCACAACTTTCCTTCTTATCCTTATCTGAACTGTGCTTATGAGACAAGAAACATCCTTTCTGCTTTTATTTTCTCATGTACTCAGCATAATCTGATAAAAGTGAAAGAATCAAAATCCATCACCTGATGTGGAGAAATATCATTTACTGCCTTATTGAGGTCTCAATTTTGCAGCTGCCTAGACAGGCTTTTCCTTGGGAATTTTTTACTTGAGTCTGGCTGGTCTTTTACCAGATGTCCCTTACTGTTTGGTGTGGAGCTAGTGGTTTTCTAGGCATTGCTACCTTTATGCACAAGGGCTGTTTGAAAAAAAAAAAAAAAAGAGTATATTTCCTTTCAAGCATTTTACTTGGAATGGGATTCTTTTTTTAAACACTTTTGGCTGTGATCCCATTTGTCCTGCCTCCTAAATTATCTAGCGGGCTAAGGACTGTGAGGACCACGCAAGTATTATGGCTTTGTGCCTTAACATGTGGCCTGACATGCCAGCTTCACTGTTTTGCATGTGAAAGGTTGATGTATGGTCATCCGGCCCACTCTATAGGGGACAGGTTTTTAGGCGTGTGAGTGGCCCCTGGTAAATCAGTCACATACGTTCATGCTCTTTACACGTAGAACTATTTCCCTCAATGTTTTCACTTGTGTTAGTAGGTTTGTTCTAGTTGTTCAGGCAACATACTGAACCTTGTGGTCTTCAGCCTACACCAAGTGCTTCGTTATCCAGGGGCCTCCACTAGGTAGGATGTGGACTATGAATGTCATGGGTGGATGGATGCCTACACTCGATATCATCTGTTCTTTCTAATGGTCTGTGCAATCCTGCACTTGGAATAGCCTGGAGAGGATCTTGACAGATCACCTGGCCCACCCCCTGCCTGAGGGTAGCGTCACCTAACATCTATGCCATTTCTCTGAGATGCTGGGCCAACCTGTCAAAGTGAAAGAAAGACCTTTGGGTCACCTGCTCCTTCCACGTGCATCTTACTCCCAGTTGAGCTGTTCTCCTGGAGTGAACCTAAATCCACTTTGTCAAGCCTATGGTGGAAGAAGCAAAACTTTTCTCTCTTCCACTTTCTACCTGCCTTTTACACCTTTAGTGTGTTTGAAGACTGCTATTTTCTCTTTCAAAATAGTTTCTTATTTAGACTAAACAATGTCCACTCCTTCAGCCTTTCTTCTTGTGTCCTGTGTTCTAGACCTTCTGATGTTTTCACTAGTCTCATCTAGAATATCATATCTTGCTTGATATATCAGTTACGTGTTGATCCAGGTCAGTACTCTCAGCATTTTGTTAATAAATTTTCACAATACATGCCCAGATTCAGGTATGTCTTCAAGATGAGGTGAAAAAGACCAATGCACTTATTGATGTCTGCAGTTGTCTCTGGTGGGGTTTCCAAACCCTGGCACGAAAGTTTCTTAATGCTGTTACTTATGCTTGTTATGTATCTCAGCACAGAACTGCTGCTGCTATCCTGCTATAAAACAGTTTTCTTTCCAGGGTGGTGGTAACCAAGCAAAACTTCACGTGGTACCTCCTGCTCTAATCAACTAACCTTTGGTCAGTGGCATTTTGGTCTCTCAGTATGTGCTATAGACTGTGTCTTCAGTACAGATTGATGACCTTTGTGTAAAATACTTTGTCTGGTACTATGAGAAGTATGTAAAAATGTCTCCTGCCTTTCTTCTGTCATTCCTACTGATCCGGCACCTCATACAAAGCATTTTTCACTCTGCGTCTTTGAAATCTCCAAAATTTTGATATAAGAAGTTTCAAGTTAATGGGCAGAGCATATTTTGTACTGAACTATCACATCTGGTTGAAATATTGAAATGTTCATTATATAAGAAAGCCCCGGTTGGCTTGCACTCTCTCTTCACCAGTCTTTCCTGGTGAATGGCTTGGATTCATGTTGGGGTACAAGAGGTTAATGTGTAACTGCACTGTGAACTGTATCTGCCGATTAAGCAGAGGAAGCTAAAAATGAAACAATGAAAAAGCATTTACTGAAGCCTGCTGGCTGATTAGGTGGGCCGTAGACATGAATTAGATTTAAACTCTCATTTTTAGAGCCTTAGATGCTTCAGTCAAGCCTGCTATGGAGATAAAACACTCTGTATCTTCAGCAAGACAGATGCTTGCTGTCGAGAGAGGGATCATGGCAGTTCAGCAGGGAGTTCTTTGCCAGCCTCTTAGGTGCAGTCAGCATTCACTTCGATGACCAGCAATCTATCTGATAGCCATAAATAAGAAGGACAGAAAAGAAAAGATTTTTGGCAAGACTGAGGTTTTAGCTGATGTGCACTTAAATATGATGGTATTGTGTATAGTTTCCAGAATATCTTCAATGAAAATAACAAAAAATGGCTATGTTCTGCCTTAGTTTGACTGCTGCATTGGCGCAAGGAATCTCTTCACATGTATTTTTACACTAATATTTTATTTAATTGGCTGCAGAACTTAATCCTGCTCTGGAAGATAAGTGGCAGATGACATTTTGGCTTATCTCAGCTATAGTGCCTTGCATCTCAAAAAGATGGTAATACTGGAACAAAAAGTATTTGTTTTTGCTGTAGCTCTGCTATTGATAAATGTTCTGTCTTTTCATCTTGCTTCAGGAGGAAAACATGAATTAAACATTAATTGAACTGTATTGACTGCCAACAATGTAGAAATCTTATTGTAGACGTTAGAGAGTGCAGAAGGCTGCAGGGCAGATTGCTGTTTCTTCATTGATTATTTCAGTGGTGAAAAAGACTTGTTGACAGAGTGCTGTTGTTACATGGGTGATATTTACTTCCCATAGTATTCCAACAGAGGTGAGAAGCATAGGAAAGATATAGTATGCAATATATGTTCTATGTGACACTACAAAGTAGGAAATGCTGACCTCTCCTTCAATTTTTCTTTGATTCTAACTACATTAAGATTTTCAGCTTTTCTAAGAGATAGATATTGTACAAAATTATATCCTACTAGTGGCCATGAATTTTCTTCCCCTTTGCCTTTTTTTTTGTTAGTGCTACAAATCTGTGTGCCTTTTCTTTCTTGTGGCTCTTCTCTGTGTACAGTAATAGACTTTCCAGTACCCATAGTAACGCATATTGAAGGTGACGGGCAAAGAATCCCAAAGCTGAGATTCTTGGCCTAGATGACGGCACTAGAATTTAAACGAAATATACAGTAGACTCTGTATGAGAGACCCTGTAAGCAACTGAATCAGGGGGATAAATGGAGGATTTTAAATTATACTGTGACTTAAAGACTTCTAGAATGTATCCATAGAAGAGAATCTAGCTAAAGGTATGCTTTCACTTTTGGGGTTGGACAGCCAGCTTTTGCAAACAGCCTAAAAATAAATACGGCTCTGAAAAATTGCTAGTGCTCTGAGCAAGTGGTCATATACTGCATAGAAAAACCAATGAAACTTTCACAAAAAATGCACAAAAAAAGCTTTTCTGGATGAAAGTTTTGCTTTGTTCTGTGAGGGCTGTTGCCATTAATCCTGTATGACACAGGAGCATTTTAACATAGTAAAATACACAAAATATTCGTTGTTTCTCTCTGCAATGGTTCAAATCTTGGTATCGAGTTCCTTTTATGAAATTGTAGTCAACCTACCAGATTTTAGACCAGAGGCATCATGTTTGTGAATTATAAGCTGAAATCTTATATACCAGTATCCCAGACTGTGCCACACACTGCTTTAAACTTAAGAATTGGGACCTAATAATCTAGGCATCTTGCTAATTAGCAACACCAAGAGTTTGATATGGCGACAAATCGGATTGGGGAACACAGTGTTACTATTTTGACTGCGTTATGTGAAGTAGAATGAACTATGTTCATTTCAGTTTAGTTATCAGTTTTCATGTTTGCATTTTTTTACTAAATCATGAACCTGATTTTCGATTCACTTGCATGGATTTTGTAGCATGGTAAACACAAAAACATGAAATCGCATCAGTAGCTGCAGAAAAAAGCCCCTCAATTTTTGTTATTTTGTGCATTTTGCGGCATTCTGTGGGTTGTGTTGCAATGGTTTTACTGGATTTCGTGTACGAAGGGGAATAGGCAGCCCCAGGTGTGTGCTGGGGAGCAATACCCAGGGTGGTGCCGCGAGTGCCGTCCACTGTCTTTTCCCTCTCGCTCCCTCTTCCTGGTGCACAGGTCAAAGGGAGCACAGGGAGGCCGGGACGCTTTACGGGGAGTCAGGGAAGAAACCCCTTTCCCTACAGCCTGGTAGATCTGTGAACCACGCCGGGCTTCAGCCTTCCATCCAGGTCCAGATTTGGCGGCTGGAGCGCAGGGCCCCAGGAGCCTGGAGCAGAGGCCCGCAGGCAGCCCGGTGTGGGGGACAGCCTGGGAGCTGCTGGCCTTCACCTCCCCGCTAGGCTGGGGCCATGCTGTCACCGGGGTCCGGGCTCTGAACAGCAATGCACTGCCATTTCTGCTACCATCTACCATGTGTGGCTTTTCATTTAAAAATGGAAATTCAATGTGAGCTGAAGATAATTGTGCCGCCCTTTGCTTCCAACTACCCACCTTATTTCAGCTTTTGTACTCACATCCTTGCCATTATTTAAATTAGTGTTTGTCTGATAACTCTAAGTACTTTACTTGCACTGACTTGTAAAATGTCTGAGTTCATTCAATCAAACGTTAATTCAGGCCTCAGAAGATATTTGCACTATGGATTGCTTGTATAGTTTGCATTAAGCTAGCATACTGGTGTAACCCCAACTGCTAGAAGCAGCTGCTTTTAATTGTCTCCAATGGTGACCTGTCAAAAAAATTGATCCTCATCTTACTCTGAAGCCACAGCGACTACTTTCTAATGTAATTACCCAGGTGAGTCCCAGAAAGGAAGATAAACGCACGATAATAAATTCTAGCATACAGAATTAGGTAATTATCTGTACAAAGCATAACAACATGAACTATGCTTTTTTCTTTTCTTTGCATATGTTTATGATAGAACAGTGAACTGGATTTTAAGCTCTTCAGCAAAGATCTTTCTGTTTGAATTAGCAATAACATGCTGTATAACTTTGAAATCTGCAATGTATAATGTTGCTTAAATGAGACTATTAGGCTTTTTGAATGTTGATTTTGCAGTATCAGGAGTATGGTTACTACATAGTGTTTTTTTTCTGTTAACTGGTAATGCTTCACGTGAGGTTTAGAAAGGAAGATCTGAAATCAAAGTCACAGGTCTTGCTGCATTTTAGGCATGACATGACTCATCATTTTTCCAAAGTCAATTACTCTGTGATACAAGGGAGTCTGGAAATGGTTGTGAATTTTAACTGGCATTAATTTTTACCTGAAAAGTGTTTTGGGCTGTGTTATTGGTCATATTTCTTTCTATTGCTTGGAAATCTATGGGATGTATTATTTTGATTTGAGAAAATAAATATTTACTTTGTTTTGAGAATCTTGCTCTAATTAGTCAAGATATTTTCCTGTGGGCAATGTAAGAAAAAATGGTAAAGAAATTGTATATATGTTGCAGGCCAGAAAGGTTCCTCTCCAGCTGCAATTCTTTGTTAGGTCATTTTCAATACATAGAGAATAATAATTTAAAGCCAAATTGTATTTTTTATCATTTACTAAGCATTGTTAACAATTAATGTCCCTACATTTGCATCTCAGGGTCTAGTCCTTTCAATACGTATTTTTCTGCTAAGACCTTTCAGCTGACTTCTCCAATCTTCAAGGTGTAGAAGGTTCAGAAATTTGCATTCAGGAGGCACTGGACAAGTGAGCACTGAAGTTAGCAGTAGCTATCATTGTGCAGGGATGAACTCACCTCTATTCAGGAATGATTTTTTATTATTATATACTACGTAATTTAATACGACTCAAATACCAGTTTGTCAGCATAATGCAATGTATCATTAAATATGAAAAATGTGAGGGATACGTGCCTTTGAAACTCTTGCTGGGTAGAAATTAAATTAGTGCTCTTACCGTATGCTTTTTGTATAGTCTGTTCTCTGAATGTGTATAACTGCCATTAATGTTTCTTTTTTTGTGTGTCAGAAAAGTATAAACAGACGCCTTATTGAAAACCCAAGATGGATGCAGTTCATAGCCCAATTGAAAATACTTAGCTTCAGTGCTGTTGAAATTTTGTTTCCTTAGTGTTGTTAGTATTTTAACCTATTTAGCAGCTAGAATTTTCCAGAAAGCCCTACTATCTCTGCAACAAAAATGTCTTTATGCAAAAGTGAATCTCCTTGTGGTTAATGTTTTTTGGCTTTTTTTTCCTTTTTTTCCTGGTAGCCTTAAAAAAATAAAACTACTTTTCCATTTCTTCTATTGTGATTCTGATTTTATCTTTTTTCTTTTTCGCATTTTGCTGCATATTTATTGCAGTACCTCTATTTCATTCCAATGTTTCTGCAGTTTATTATCCCATCTCTGTATATATTTGAAAATAAAATATGTGATCTAAACCTGCAGCATTCTGAATTGGCTAAATACATTCAGTTGTTCCGTCCTGAAGCACTGTTCTTTGCTCTCTAGATCAGATTCATTGCAGGTATCTGCTTGTGCCAGTGACAGCTGAAGATTCCGATGTTTTTGTGTTTTTTTTCTTCTCAGCTAGCTAGTGGTATTAAATCTGGGTTGTTTTCCAGGCAGCTGCAATTTGCAAAGGCTGAGCAGGTCAATCTATTGTCCTTGCTGGCGGCCCAAGATGCTGCTGGCCTGCTGCACAATAGGCAGCCTTTGGGGGTCAAAGCCTGCATGTGGCTGATAACAGTGCTATTCCTGGCTCGAAAACACCATGATTAGTGAGCTTCAGGCTGCCTCAGCGTGGGGCTGGAGCTCAATGGCAAATCCTAAGGATGTCATATTCAGGGATCTCTTCTGTCCCTGTCTTTTTCTTTAAGAAAGGAAGCTGCAAACTGAGAAATCAAAACACCTCTGCTTTTTCTAATACCTTTTTAAAATTAATTTTTATTGAAACTTATAATAAAGAAGAGAGTGGGTGTGTGTGAAGGGGTCAAACTTCAAGTTTGCTGCCTCATCTTACACATAGCGTCTGCGCAATTCTGCTCCCTCTGACAAGTAGACGCTGTGCTTCCTGGTTTCCATCCTCATGAGCCCACCTGCCTCCTCCTGGCCCTGGGATGGGCCAAGGCCCTGGCAGGGCACAGGCTGGTGACTGCCTGGCTGGGGAGCAGCTCTGCAGGAAAGGCCCTGGGGGCTGGGGCAGTAAGCTGGACAGGAGGTCACAGCATGTCCTGGCGGCAGGGGGGACCTAAAGCAAGCCACTCTTAGGTGCATGGCAGCAGGAAGAGCAACAATAAGCAACAAGAGTGTCAACCCAGGTGTTAGGAAAAACTTTTTCTCCATGCGAATAGCGGGGTGCTGGAATATGTTGCCCAGAGAGGTTGTGACATCTCCGTCCTTGGAGGTTTTCAAGAACCAGCTGCAGCAACCTGTCTCAGAGCTGACCTTGATTTGAGCATGAGATTGGACTGGAGATGTCCTGAGGTCCCTTCCTACCTGAAGTATCCTCTGCTCCTAACATGTTCTTCCTTTAAACACCTTTCGAAAATAATCACATTGAGCCTAACTAGTGATAGAAGAAAAAAAAAATTGTGGAAAGTGGTATAGGTCAAAATGTGGGGAAAGACCTGTTATTTCTATGGATTTAAAATTAGGATAGATTTTCAAGTGCTCGGATTACCTGCAGTTAGGTGGGAACCATAGAGAACCTTATAAATGGGATTTACAATGAATGGCCACTTGTTGGATGACTTAAAAGTGGGAAATCAGACCTTTAAACTTAAAGAGGGATTATATCATGACCCAAAAAATAGAGATTTCAAGCAGGCATGAGAACCATCTTGGACCTGCACAGTATTAATAGAAGATCTGATTAGAAGTATAAAAATTTAATGACAGTAACCCTAAGTTTGTTAAATGCAGTGCACTAAGCAAGACTGAATACGGTGTCATAGCAGCATAATATGAGCTTTCAAGAATTTGAATAGGCAGAAATGAATGAGTATAGGGAGCATGTGTGATATAGGGGAAAGAAAGCAATAGTTACAGCAACCTAAATCACTCTACAGTTTAGTCATTGGTTTTACTACAAAAGAAAAATTCGTAGAACAGTGAGTAGTGAAGTAAATTTACGCAGTGCTGTTGCAAAATTAAAGGATAAAACAAGTAAGAAATAAAGAAATGTGGTGAAAACAAACCAGAAATGGATAGTTCTAAAGTCTTTCTGGGAAAAAAAGGAGTAAAGAACAGCTTTTACTGATGGGAAAAAAGATCAAAAGGGGAAAAAAAAAAGATCAAAGAAAAATCAACGTATTCTGGAAATTTATAAACACAGAATTACATCCTACAGAATAAAAATCAGTCACATTATGTGTGCAAGCATGCAAGAGGAAAAATGAAGACTAAACTGAACATAGTTTCATTTATAAGTGAAAGAGGTAAAGTAATGATGGTTTTAGATGTTTAATCTAATTAAGCACTTCAAGAAGTATCATCACATGGAGTAATATGGAATACATACAAGAATCAATAAGGTGTATCTAGTGTGTCTAAGGTTATGCAAAACTAAAAAAGACAGTATCTCTGTTTCATGGTATTGATACATTGCTGTTCTCTTCTCCACTTGCTAAAGAAGGTTACGTACCTCAGTGCCTTTGCAGGAATGCGTTCCGAAGTTCTTCATTGCTTTGACAAAATCTGCAGCATTACTAGTACACTATAAAGCCAGAGAATTAAAACTGTGCCACACTGGTCAAACAAACAGGGGGGACAATTCATATTTGCTGCGTTATTACTAGGTGCATAGTAACTTTTAAGATATATATAGCTTTTTTTTTTTTGTGGTATATGCTCAATAAAGCTTCACCGTCATAAATTAGACAAAAAAAAAGCAGGATTAGTGCAGACTCCTCAAATTGAGGAGAGGTAGATTGGACATAGCTTATGAAATGGTAGAAGTGCTGAGAGATGTTTAAGAGTGAATAGAGCTGTAAAAGTAGAATTAGAATATGTTTACTTCACAGAACTCTTTTTTTATTAATACATTTGATACAGTTATTGAACAAATTCATCTAAGGGTATTTAAATCAGAATTTAACAGCTGATATTCTCACAGGAGGAATGTACATATGCATCCCTAGTCTTCTTTCTTTTTAAAACGTGCATTTTCTTTTGAATTTTTATGATGTTTCATTTACAAAAATACTGATGAGACACAGTTTGGCATGATTTGAAACTGGTAAAAGAATGAGTAAATTAGTTTAGTTACTTTCATGTAGGTTTTTTTATTCAAATGAATGCTGGTGAATAGACAGGTACTTCAGCATATGGTTACTATTCTTGAAGAACAAATACAGAATATTATTCTTGTTAAGGCTTATGGTTCTATATATGTGTCAGAGGAAAGTATACTGTATAAACCAAAGTTGGATTTTTGTTAATGAACTTTCAAAGAAGTGTTCCAGGTAGTCAGAGCCCTAACAAGAGGTATGAGTAATGTGAACAATAAACAGCAAAGTTGTAGAGATACTTCATAGAAGTAACAAATTTTGGAAGGAGTTCTAAAATTAGTGACTGAAGAGTTTTTATGAAATTGTGCAACCTTAATTTAAAAAATCTTCATACAATTTTTTGAAAGGTCATTGAAATGCCGTGAATTTAAACACTGAGTTGTGTTACAACAAGTTTCCTGGTAATTAGAGAGATTTACGATACTTTCCTATCAAATGAATGGACTCAAGTGATGTTGTTCACCTTTTTGTCTAACATACGGTTCCATTCTGACTGACTTAGTTTTATACCTTTACCACTAGACAGAGGCCAAAACAAAGCTTGCACTCCAACGTTCTCTACAATCTGGTTTATGCTAACTTTAAATCAATAGATTCTTATAGTTACTGACTTGGTTATTTTCCATCTTGAATAGCAAATCCATTAGAGGTTTAACTGAAGTTTTGCACCTCTGAGGAGTTCTTGTACAGTGTCAGCTTCCTGGTCAGATTTCATCAGTTTTCTTTGTGTTGCCTGTGGAGAATCAGCAAGGAATGTAAATCCAATGTCATACAAGTTCTCACTATATTCTACCTTTCCATGTTCATCTTCTTGTTTCTAAAGCAAAATATCTGCTGAAGGGAGAAAAATAAAAATGTATAGGAGAAATAGAAATCCTTTTAAATGGCATTTTTGGAATTTTCAAGGAAAGTTTTCCTTGAAATCTACAGCAAGTTTCCTGTCTGAAGCACTAAACCCATGAGGGATTATTGACTGGAGGAAGGAGGGAAATGTATAATAATATTAATGTTCAGCTATAGTCGCATTTAATTAGACAGAAATAGCAATACTGAGTTGAGGGACCAGCAGTTAAATGATATCTAAATTCCTAGGAAACAGAATCTAGGAGGGAAAGAGCAAATATAGTACCTCCTATTAGAGCAGAAGGTGTCCTGTGATGAGGAATCTTCGTATACTAAAATGTATTTGTTGCAAAAAAATGTGAGGAAAATAAATTGTGAGGTGGCTTTTTTATGAGAGGTGAAAAAAAGCAGTCAAGAAATGTTTTCTTGACTGTGCCTAAATAGAATCAGTACAAAATCTGTTCCAAGACCACAACTGAATAATTATGATACAAATTTTTGGGTTTCAAAGACTTCAGGTCTAATAGCAGAAGAATAGCTGGCATAATTTTGTTCTTGCTAGCATATTTGCTTTTACACTGGACTCATTTTATTTATTTGAAGCTATACGCACTTAAAAATACCATCAAACACCTCTTAGTCACATCACAACCTTTCTACCTGTCCTAGAAGACATATTATACACACTTGTGGCAGGAGGATTGTGCAACTCTGATATAGACAATGTTTTCAGGTGAAATCTTAGCGCTGCTGAGACTGTGTGGGTGTGTAGATGTCTGGAGCATAGTGGTATTTAAAGAACTCAATCTTAACTGCATCTTTGATTTCTTAATACCTCTACAAATACAGCACTTTGTTCTACTTCACTCTGTTGCCAGTTGTTTCCTAAGAACAGACTGTTAGTTTTCAGGTGGACAATTTGAGCAGACAATTGTGATTTCTCTTCTGAAAAAAAAATTCCTTTTGTATGACTGTTCAGAGAAGGGTGAAAGCCAGTGCTATATATGAGAGGCAAGCACTCACTCGTAGGACTATGAAACAATTGCAGCCAATCTAATCTTCTCAGAATACATCTCCACTTTATTGTTCTTGCCCTCAGTAAACATTTAGGTTCAAGCTACACTTCAAATTTGCCCTGAGTCACATTCCACCTGACACATAATTTCTTTTGAATAGCTGGATAGTGTAGGAAAAGCAGGTTATTTTCTATGTGGTGAAAGGCTGCTCAACCAAAGCTTCTAATAAAGCAAGAACAGAGAAGCTCTAGGTGTCCATAGCTCATCAAATGCCAATCCTGCCATCAGACCCGCTAAACAAATCACTGCTTGTTGCTGGAGTGTCATTTTGCAGTGCAGCTGCACTCACTCACTCAGGTCTATGCAGTTGAGGGCTGTAGTTGACCAGCAAGGGAGTTCTAGCTCTAGATATCTACTTGGGTCTTTTTGAGTTTTCTGCCCCACTACAGGGTTGTCTCAGCTGAGTTAGCTCAGTGGGATTAACTGTTCAAGAGTTGGGCACTGTGGCAGGAACTGGTCCTGCCTTCCAAAGTAAGCCATCCCTGCTCATCAGAGTCCTTACTCTCTTTTTCCATGTAGTTACAAGTCCTGAAATAGCAGATCTGGCCAGAGGAGTTTCTGATTCGAAGATCTGTTAATAACCGAACAGTACAATGTATACTGCTAAGCAGGTATTCTTTATTGTGGTGCCGGTCACATGGGGGATCTCTCCTCCAAACGTGTGCGGTGAACACCCTGTCATTTCAGGTCAAATATAATTACAATATACACATTAATTATATTTCCGAGAAATGTTTAGCATATTCATGACTTTTCTGAGAACTAATTAGCATATGTTAATGTCTTTCACGTTATTGTCCCTGAGTGGTTGTTAGGGGTCTTCAGATGAAGGCTTGTACTCTTCATCACAGTGTCCACTGGTTGACCTTTGTTTCTGTGCAAACTCAGTTCTAAGATCACGTATACCATGTCCTTCCAGGTTGTTTTGCTCTGGTCTTGTTGCCTTCTCGGTGCCTCTTTACCTCTGTAGTATGGTGCATCTGCCTTCCCAAGGGCAAGCTGTCAGGAGTAGAATTATTTAGGAGTCTTTCTTATCCTGCAGTTATCCCAATTATTTGCTGAGGACCAAGACTGCTTTTGTTTGAATTATTTTGTCTAACAACTTCAAGTGATAACTTGTGTCTACATTCATCCACTACATTCCCTAGTTTGAACAGGGATTAGTATAACCGTTACATCATTAGATCACTATGTTCAGGAATACAAACTGTAATAATAAAAACTACTAACAACTAGAAAATGTTAAAGTTTTGTTTTAGTTTCATGTTTCTTGTGACCCCTTCTATCATTTCCCATTCAACCTGCTTCCCACTCTCCTCAAAGAACTTCTTCCTTGCCCCTCCACAGGAGATTATCCACCACTTTGCTGTTTCTCTTGTGTAATTGCCAAGATCTGAACAGTAAAATGACTTCTTAAAATCTCTAGAGCTGTACTTCCAGGTTAGGATTCTTCTCTCAGCTAATCACTCCTTTCACTTTGCAGAAGAATATGGCCAGCTCTGTTGTCTGATCAGCTTTGCATGACAAGACTCTGGATATGAAATGTTCCATTTTAAGCAATAAAAAAAAAGACTTGTTTTGGTATTAGTTTGCTTTGGGATGTGGTAATCAGTAGCACCCATCATGGAGGTGGCAGGGAGAGAGTAAAACTGTTTATAAGGAGAATCTTCTAAAGGGAATCTACCAACAGAGGAACAGAGGAACAGAGGGTGAGATTATGTGTTTCCTTAAAATCTCCCCAGATTTTTTCTCTTTGTGAAAGATATTTTGTGGTGAGTCTTCATTGTTATTTTCCTCTCTGTTTTTCACAATGTTATTATAAAATAGCTACAGTAAAACCCTATGACTAAGGTTGTTCATATAGCAACATGTACAATAATCATAACAGTTGAAAGAGTTATTTTAGGATAGATCCATCAGGTTCGGATGTCTCAAACCATACTTTTAAGACAACAAAAAAGCGTATTAATTGCTACAAGCAGCATACATTTTGGTAGAAAATATCCGCTATCTTTATTAAAACCGGTAATAACAACACCTTTGAGCCCACTTTAATTACTCTCAGAAATGTGATTGAAGGAAAGTCATCAAGAAAAATTCTGTGACTCATGTCTCTAGAGTTATTTTAAAGTCTTATCTTCAGTATCTAAGTAGATTTCTATGTTTATTTTACAGAAAATATTTTCATCAAATTTGCCTTTTTATGAAACATAAAAGCAAAATATCCATTGTATATCAGTTAACCCTTATATTCTTAGGAAAGTCAAAGTGAAAAAAGTCACTAAAATCAAGCATCAAACTGCAGGCATTATTCTCTTGTCTAAGCTGTTGGATTGGTTGTCAACTTGAGAAATGTAGTTGTCCTTTAATCCAAACACCATTTTATGCACATAATAAAAGTGATTTCTATCCAGTAGTCACATCTAGCCATTGGCTCATAAATTCTCACCAACCCCATCTTGTTGTTCCTGATGAAGGACCTTCCTTTACTTGAAGCCAAAAGCAATCAAGTATTAAAATAATTTCCAGCAGGCACTCATATGGTGAATTATGAAACAAACAACTGCAGGCATCAGAATTAACAGAGAAGAGCTGACTGGAACCGTTAAACCAAAGCAGACTTAGCATTTAAGCCTTTACTGTGCTGTGATGCCTTCTGAAGTAAACTATAAAATTGTGTGTGTGTGTGTATGTATACAAATAAATGTCTGTGAGCATGAAAATGCAATGCTTCCCAAAACACTTTAGAATATATTTTCACCATGAAAGACAGATGAAAAGCTTTTGGCAGTCTTGTTCATCTGTCAAACATTACTAAATTGAGTGAAGTCAGGTGACAGTAAAGGATAATAATCATACTGCAGACTGATTACTAGACAACTGCTCAATAAACCTGGTTTATTGCAGCAGAGAATCTACTTTCATGGAGCAGTTATGACCACCTCTAAATCAGTTTTCTAAGTAAGTAATGTGTCAATTCAGATTCCATAAAACTGTATTGCTCTGACCCCGAAAACAAAGTTTTTGAAGGATGCAGTTAAAACATGGCTAGATAGAGTTGACTCTCCCTGAAAGTTCTTTGTCTTACATGATTCTCCACTGCTTAAATGGAGCTTAGAGAGTCCTCATTGTCATTGCCTGAAGTTTTATTGCATACAAACAGCGTATAAGGTTCTTCTAGTGCTGCAGGATATTTTTTCACCTGAGATGAAGATAGGAGTGCTTGCTATACTAGGGTAGAGTTTCAAAGCAGGAAGTAGCACACTGTCTGTCGTGGACAGAGTTTATCTTCTCCAGTGATCTAATCAAAACTAGCCATCTTGGCCTCCTCTCTGATGAGATATAGAAATAGGTGAGTAATTTTACCTCCCTGGTCTAAGGCACCTTCCTTAGAACAGCATACATCTCCTTTTGGAAAGGTCCTACTCTCTCCTTTGACTAGAGGGTGCCCACCTGATCATCTCAGATTGCCAAAGTTGGATGAGGTAAATCTCATTCTAGATTTGCATGGTTTTGAGGTGGTTTTCTGATCTAAGAGCATACAAGAATGCAGTTGGAAGGTTTTGGTCTGAACCACTTCAATGATCACAGAATCACAGAATCACAGAATCACAGAATAGTAGGGGTTGGAAGGGACCTCTGTGGGTCATCTAGTCCAACCCCCCTGCCGAAGCAGGGTCACCTACAGTAGGC
>Ga0065711_1000283_pt1 | contig 94188 bp, 35 predicted proteins | sample Hoacrofraction12_FD_59098 | JGI IMG/M metagenome (GOLD analysis project Ga0065711, IMG submission 59098) | Hoatzin crop microbial communities from Cojedes, Venezuela - Epithelial fraction 12 v2 (version 2) | ecosystem: Host-associated > Birds > Digestive system > Esophagus > Crop | place...
GAGACGGGCTGCTCTGAAACAGCAGGAACACGCAGGCCAGAGCTGAGCTCAGCTCCCCGCAGCACCCAGCACTAAAGCTTTCACATCACCAGGCGCCAGCTTCCTCTGTTCCCACGTAGCTCACTGGTCCACTGAAGTGCTGATACACATGAAGGATAATACTGACAACCTACCTGACTCCAAATTACGCCAGAGTAGATTTTTTTTCCCCCATAAAATACCCGCAGATCAGTTTCTGATCCCAATACTAAGTGAAAAACTGCTGGTGTGTGCAGCAGAGAGAAATCTTCCATTACATTGGTCTTTGAATTAATTTTAGAGTGTTGCTGTTAGTTCACAGTTTCCCTAACTCCCACCTCACCTTACGAAGGAACAGAAATACTTTACCCAATGTTGGCACAGAAAATCCAGCAGCTACACATCTCCCCCTGCCCTGCCGTTAGGCAGCAGAAGCTGAGAATTTAATTTTGTTTATTTTAAATAGTATTGCTTTGATGTCAACATGTGCATCCCTAGTAGGCTTAGATTTTAAATGGCTTTTCATTTCAATCCTCAAATTTGGGTTTTATTACTTATGCCACTTATCCTTTGTAAAATGATTTTGATAGTTCATTTTCAACATCAAAGTTGTATTTTACAGACTTTGTGTTTCACAGCTGACACTAAGTTGATTACATCTGTACAAAATTTACTCATATTTTTAAAAAATGCATTTTGTATCTTTTTACCCATAATGATCCATTTATTTATTTTAAAGGCAAGTTCTTTATGCTACTGTATTAAGAACACTTTAAGTCTATTAAGAGTGCTTTATGTCCCATGTGTAAAAAAGTGATTTGCTTCTGAAAGAGAAAGCTTTTGCTATTCCAGACATTTGTTTTCAGGCATACACTGCTTACTTCAGTTCTGTTTGCACATGGTTGTGTGAGATAGTTACAAGTTCTTAAAACTCTGTAAAGTTACTCTAAATGTCACAGCAAAGAAAAACTAAAATTCTTCTGAAAAGGTGATGATGAACTCCTATGCCAGTTCAACTGATTTCAACTTGTTGACGCATTTTTCCTTTTTACTGCATCGCCATTAGTCAGGTAAGTTAGTGGTTCGTTAACAATAATATTCTTTGCACCAGTGGCTGTACAAACATACAGCAGAGGGACAGTACCTGATCCAAAGAGCTTGAGTTTATACAAAGCACATGACAGACAACAGAAATAATAATTCAGGTAATTATTAAAACTAAGGTAGTTGTAACTATTCCAGTAGCCATCTGTGGAGTAACGCGGTGGTGTGGGCTTTCCCCCAATGCTTGCTGCTGGAGTTTGTAACAGGGCACCCTAACAGAGGAGCTTAAGTAAAGCGACAGCAGGGAAGCTATACTTTGTTGTAACCTGTTCTATGGATTACAGCAAACCCACGTCTCCCGGGTTGTCAGAATGACATCTTTTACAGGCATTAAATTTAATAACAGAAAAAATAAATACTCTGGCTGTATGATAGACACATCTCTAATCAGTGACATGACTGTCATTGACTGTCATGAGATGTCTTTTTTTTCTTCTTTCTTCGTTTTTTAAACTTCCCAAGAAGGAAGGTGAATTGGCAACTGGATCCTTACAGCCTGAAGTGTTTGTTTTCAACTCCTAGTGAAGTTTCTTTGCAGGACCTTTCAGAAGGCAATCGGCTGTATTTTCCACAGCCCAAACTACTGCATTTGGATCTGCTGGAACAAGCCAGCCCCTCCCCTGTCTCATGCCCCCCTCTGAGATGCCGTGAACTGGTTGGACCAGCTGACATCCTACCCCCTTCTCTTTCTCTTGAAGGAACTGGCACACAAGCTTCTCACTAAAGCTGCAGGCCATACAGATTTCGATGCTGATGCCTTACTCGGGGCTCAGCTCTGGTGAGCTGTCCTGGGGGTAAGGGTTGCTCATTAAGAGAATGCAGTCACTAACAAAGCACTAAAGGCCCAGAACACTGAACAAATGCACCAATGTGTACAGAGTTCACCCTTGAGCATTTTACAAGGCAGCTTTTATATTTCTTACTATGAAAAACAGTCTTGTTCTAGGGAACACAGACACATTAAAAAAATTTAAAAAAATCCAACATTGCACTGGTAACGTGTCTGTGCGCAGAACTCCAAACACCCAGTCCCTTCTCCTCCATGTGCGGTACCACATTTCATTTGACCAGTATGTGAAACCTTTGTTCATACAAAAACCTTCAGAGGGCTTTATCCTAAGAATGGTTCCTGAAAACGCCCTCCCGGAATTAGCAGTATCGGAGGCAGTCCTCGAAAGGCAGCTGGCAAGCACAGCACCAGCCTTTCGCACTTCTGTGACACCTGAGAAGGACTCGTGCTGATATTAAAGAGACGATTCACCACTGTACAGAGTGCAACAGGGACATTCTAAAACCTGCCTGTAAACAGTGTCTGGATGAGCTCCTCGGAGAGAGAGAGGCTACGGAAGGAGAAATTAACAGTTGGAGAAGCCAGCAACAAAAGCCCGTGTGATACAATACCTTGTGGTCGATACAACAGTGCTCAGAGGCCCAGTCTGTCCCTGAAACCAACTGTGCTACAACGGCTCGAGGAACTGCAGTGATTTCCCCCATGGAACGAAGCCACCGCCATCAAGTAAAATGTGTATCATGACTCTCAGTGCTTAACAACCGTATCCCTTCCGTGGGCCACGTGCTCCTTCCAGACTACCAAAATAAGCCGAATACCATATTTGTTCCTCTACCTGCATGGAAGATGGCGCGCAGGACTGACGTGTAACTGCACAATACGAAAGGCTATTATTCTCACAGTAGGACAGGTAATCTTTACCACCTCGCAGCGTCGTTAAGGCTTTTCTTGGAAGCAGTAACCTGAATAGGGCGACCTTTTATTAACTCTGGGGAAAAGCACAGGAGACAACTAGATAGTTAGTCAACTCATGACTGTTACCAATAACGCTGAGTGCACAGACCTCAGCTGCATCTTTTCATGCTCCTTTCAATGCATCCCCCAGTCTTCCAGTGGATACGCTGATCTGCACACATGAATGGATTCTGGATTTATCAAGCCATCTGCAGGGAAGGGCATTCATTTAATGTATAGGAAGGAGAAAGACCTCAGAAAACGTCATCTGATCACCACATTGGCCCTCAAAAGCTGAATGGAGTGCTCACAAATTCTCACTAGTTATTCTTTTCTGAAACATGGGGCAGGAAAAAACTAAATTTCATTTATGCCCTTTTAAACACTGAAGCTGACGCCTGACGCCTTGGAACTGGAGAGCTTTCTGTAACCCTGGAAAGTAGTTAGAGACTTACAGAAAGACTGCTGGGTATTCCCTCCCTCCAAAACCACACAAAATTTTTTTGATGTCTCAGCTGAGGTATATGTATTTCTGAAACCTGAGTAAATATACAGGATGCTATCTGCCATTAAGAAATAACCAAAACCTTGGGGCAAAAAAGGGACTTCATTTTGTTTAGAAGATTATTCTCTGCATCTCACCAGATGTACTTCATTGAAGAACTGGTTGGGCACAGTGGCTGTTTCTTTCTCTCTGAAACTGCCAACCAGTACTAGAAGGTGCACAGGGGGAAGGCCGTAGGCACGTACACGTTGTGAGCACGGCCCAGGGCTGTGATTTACAGCCATGTTCCTTCTGTTGCGTGCATCACGGTAGAAGAAGAAAATGACTGATAGGCATAACATGAACACATATATGCAAAAGATCAAGAAGGAAGAGTAATGCAGTGCCACAGAAACAAAGAAAGATGACTATTTAAATCTAAAATTAAAAGTAGGCTTATTGCAGTTTGCATCTTTCAGCCCTAGCGCTCCCGATGGCTCCCGCGGCTGCCACTTCCTTGCTGGAAAGCGGTGAGGTGACAGGGCCGCTTCATGGCCAGGGAGCCGCACTGCCCGTAGGAATGAAGTTGTGAATTTCTTCTGTGTTTGGAGACTGTGCGGGCCTTCTGCAGCTCTGCAGCTGCAGGCCTCACCTTCTGGGCTCCTAGTTGTTTGTTGATAGTAGCAACTACAGAATGCCAGATGCTTTCCAGACATTTATGAAGGCCAAATCCTTTCACAGTGAACTCAGCATAGACTAGATTTGCCTTTATTTAACTTCTGTGTTTAAGGCAACAAACGGTGTCAACTTTGACCTTAAACAGCTCTTGCACCAAGAGTATTCATGTTGGTGCTTTGCCAATTTACTTGCAAGAAGAAGCTAGAAGGCCAAGTAGTACACTCTGTGAAATCTGTTGTGGCAGGTGGTCATAATTACACATTGCAAAAACCTTTATTTGGATTTTCAGGATCATCTGATAATTAATAGGTAAAGTATGTGCTACACAAATCCAGTGACTCAGAAATCACTGTGGATTTCAAGCTTCACATATGCAACCCTCTGAAAACAACCTGGTTTTTCACAGTAATACTTCAGCCAGAAGAGTCCCACTGACACGGGTTACAGTACACGTGTTGGGCCACGCCTCCCAAATCCAGTGCAGTGCCCACCGCTACTCACCTTGAATGCAAAGCCCTTCAGTGCAGTTCTCTGACTCTTGACTCAAGCCCTCGCAGTACTTTCCTCCGTTTCTCGGAGGCGGTGCGATACACTCCCGAACCCTCAGGTGCTCGCATTCTGGGCTGCACACGGACCACTCGCTCCACGTCTCCCAGTTTCCATCCACTGAGTGGGGAGGAAGGAAAACAAGCACCGTCACTGCATATCAGACTGGTGTAGTTCAGAGGTCCTACCAAGAATACTTATTTCGTATCTCTCTTCAGGTCACAGCAAGTAAAACAAAGTACAATTCTCAGGAGAAATAAATACAGTTTTATCAGGTGTGAAGTTAAAAGCCAGCATTAGAATGTACCACCTCAAGCGTGCAATATGGAAGCTTTTAAAACAGCCCCAGTATATAACATTCTGCAAAAATAGTCAATTAAAAGTGCAGGAGGAAACATTTCCCTTGTCACCTAGCTATCAGCTTCTAATTCAAATTCTGCCTTCAAACAGGCTGATGTGGAGAGGCCACACATTCTCCTACCAGAGAAATGGTGCTGACATTTACAAAAAGAGCATAGCTGGCCTTGCAGCCTTCTGGCCAATGCCCCGAGCCAGACAACGGATCAATATGTTGCTTTGCTGACTGATTGATAGCTGTCTCTGACCCTGTCCCACGCGAGAAGGGTATCCACACTTCCCTTTCTTTTTCACGCATAAATCAGGTTGAAGGACAGTCAGATGAACAGAGACATATAAAAATAGTATTAAGTTCTTTAAATGCCAGTTCAGGACTTCCTGTATGTAAAAACTAATAAAAGGTAGAAGAGAGGTTTGCCAGCATCCAGGCAGGTGATGCTGCGACCCCAGGCAAACATAGTCTCTTAAAGCATACATTCTTACAATCCTATCAACTTTCTTCAGCTATATATGTGAAACACCAATGCCAGAACCAGATAAGGGAGGTTTCCGGTGAACAAATGAGGAAATGTGTCCAGGGATGTAACACCATGCTCCGTGTACAGCATAAGCTCAATTTCAAAATGTTAATACACTTGAAAGCAAACTTTTACAAGGTAAATAATACTTTTAAGTGAAGTCCTCTGCTTCGGTTTCTGTGTTTCTAGCGTTACTGACATCACCTCCCCTTTCCCTATACCCCCACCCACTTACATGATTTTTCATACTGAACCAGCTGCTGTTTTGATAGCGAGTAGTGAGTTAGCTTCAGTGCAAGTTAAAGCACTGACAGACCTGGCAGACCAGGCCACAGGTGCTTGTGACCACTGCTCAGACCTTACACGAGGTTCTGAGCTGCAGTCTAAACAAGGATGCAAGTATTTCCAATGTCCTTTTTGACCTCAGGGGGCTTTCAAAGCACAACTGTCCACCTGGCATTTCCGACTGCAAGTGCTCTCCTGTAAATGTGACATCCAAAGTTATTCCGTAGTAGACAGTGCATATCTCACCAGGGCAAAGAGAAGTGCAGGTAATTTTCTGCACTGACATTCCTTCACAAAATGCACCTCCATTGAGTGGAGCGGGGTTGGTACAGGTCCGTGATCGCTTCTGCCAGCCCCGGCCACACCGTGCATTACAGTTTGACCACTCAGTCCATGACGACCAGCCGCCATTAACTGCAAAACACAAACATGCTTGAGGTTGCAGTAGGTGTGCTGAGAGACATCAAACAACAAATCTGATCAGATCACTCCACTCAAAGGCATAATTTTGTTTTTACATTCTACACGTGAACTCCAAGCTGAAGTAGGAGCATTGCTACCTACCAGCACACAACTATGTAAAGGCCATGGTGTCAAAGAACACAAATGTTTGGGTTGGAACAGCAATATGCTGAGAAGTGCAATGACTGATAGAATCTGGGAGGGAGGTAAAAGCAGGCATCCCGATTCTCATAACATACGCTTTGCTTAAATCATAAACAAGACTTCTTTATTTTAAAAAGGGTGATTTAGAAATGCTCTGCCTCCACCAGTAAAATGTCTCATGTGGTAATAAACATGGAGACCAACAGAGGATGGCAACAAATGAATGGTTCTGCTCTTTTGTCCTTTGCTGCGTAACATCTAGATGCACTAGGTAGTGCTGGGACGCTGCAGTACCACAGATCCAGCCAAGGCAGCCCTTTATGTACCTCCCTAGGCACGTGCTTCTGGGTTTCCGGATACAGGCAAGGCTTATTTATGTGGTTTAGCTTACAACTGGATCTTCTTAATATCATGAGCAAGGATTGTTATTATTGACATAGCTTCTGGGAATCCCGCACAAACAAAACCCCCGTAACTCGAACCACTCTAAAAGCAGGCACGGTCTCAGCCTTGAACAGCAGAACTGAAATCCATCGTAACAGGAAGGAGGTCAGCTGTTTGATTTAGAACCAGTTGTATGTTAAAAACGTAAAGTACTCCAGCAATAAAAGCACACACATCTAAGTCTTTCCATAATTATCCCGTTTTCACTGACCATACACCACAACTGTCGCAGACATGCTCCTTCTCTTGGCAACAATGTTGGCAGCCATGCAGGTGTAGTTCCCAGAGTCCGAGAGACGCGCCTGTCGAATGATGAGGTTGTGGTCTGCTCTGGTGTCAATGTTCTCGTCCAGGTTGGAATCTATGGGCTCCTCATTCTTCAGCCATTCCACCTGGAGGGGGATGGAGCAGAGAAGAACATGGAGTAGGAAAAAAAAAGATGGAAGCAGGAAATCTGCAAAATTATATTTCAATGATTTCAGTAATAAATGTCATTGTGATCTTCAGTATAAACATTAAGATAAAAATGAAGCTAGGGTGAGATTCCCAGAAACGTAGACGTTCACAGATTCAGAAAAGAAACTATTCCTATTCTGAAGAAGAGCTTTTTAACAGAGGCACAGCAAATGAAATGCTATGACATAATAAAATAATAAATGATAAAAGAACAAAAAGAAAATGGTAGAGACCTCGTTCAGAGTTGCAAGGGTGTGGATTGCAAGGGAAAAGCAGTTTTTGTTCTACTGGGAGAAAAGGAAGGAAAGATGAAGAAGAGGAGGACAGGGAAAAAAAAAAGGAGGAGAACAATTAATCACACTTTTCCTTGTGTGGTAGGTAGTTAGGAGGCTTTAATATTCAATACAAGGAATCAAGAAGCAATGATAAAAAAATACTGGATCATTCTCGTTGAATATATTTCATTTACCTCCTCCTCCTTTTCAACATAAGTATTAAAGCTTGAACCTGAAATCATTTTCTTAAATAACTGCATTTTATTATTGCCTCTATATTTGTTCTTGAATCTATTCTGTGTATTTTCTTTTTATTGTAACTATTCCATTATTGTCCTCTTTAGGAGAGCCCTTTTGGCTTCCTTAGGGGAATGAAAAAAACAGGAAGAAGTCTGTAAACCTGCAAAGCCAAACAAAGGCACCTCATGCCTTGGGCTAACGACCTCATTAATCTGATGGGGAAATACTTCCTTTGACTCAAGGAGCAGAAAGACATGACCAATGGAGATCAGCAGTCCAAGTGAAAGCCAGCTGATGATTGCCACTTCCCCCCCTTTCCCCCAGAGGAAGGCGCTATGGGTTAACATCTTAGAAAGGCTGATTTTTATTCAAGAATATGGAAGAAAATCTCAACAGAGAGAGAATGAGAAATATTTTGAAATACTACTCTTGATATACAGTGCTTTACACGTTCAAACAATTGCACAATGATCAGTTAAGCTTTGCAATAGATTGGGATGACACATAAGAAGTATTATTAGTTCCACTTTTTTTGAGAGAGAAACAGAAGGATGAATCTTTTGACATCACACACAGTGGAAGAGGTAAGTCATCGTAACAGATTCCCAGTTCTTAAACCAGAGACCGTTAGTATTTGTTGTCAAGGTACATAAACACTGTGAAATGCTATGTATAATGTATTTCAACACATCTTCTCTAGTTCTCCAACCAACATATCTCTGAGTAGACCCAGGAATTATCTGCAAGGCATTTCTCTACTTGAAACATTAAAAAAAACAGGTAAGGCATAGTAAGCTGCTGTTACAGAAGTGAAAAACTAAAAATAGGAGCAGAATCAACAGATTCTATTAAAAGACTGAATAAATGTGAGTTATTTTAATAGCTCTTCTAGACCTGAAGGAGATATGGCTGTACCCTGAAGTCACACACCCTCCTATCTCAGTTCAGATGAATAACCTCGTTTAGGAAGTTGTGGAAGGACTTGGAACTTTGTGGTAACGAGCTTATGGATTTGCTAGCTACAGGCATTCATTAGCACACTGTTCTGCGCAGATGGTCTGCAATTTGTAGATTTTCCAGTTTATAAACAAATCTGCCAAAGCTGACCATCAAAGCCAATTAGATGTCATGCCAGACAGCAGGTTCCCTTTCCAGTAGCATCCGTCATTTTGGTGAGCTGGGGACAGAAGGTGTGCGGCTGCCGCATCCAACGCTCCTCCTGTCCCCGCACCACAGCACTCAGCTGGGAGCTCACCTGGAGAAGAATCTAGGTCTGTGGCACTGTTGTCCTACGTGGTGACTATGGAATTAAAAATAGTGATTATTTTACACATCTGTCAAAAGAGGCATTACCCAAGTATGAAGTATATTGTACATTTCATACATAAAAGTAGTTAAATGATTTCAGCTCTATATACTCTTTTCCTCAAACTGCAGTTAACCAAAAATGGTAACAAAGACTGAATGTCACCATCAAAGCTGCCATTAAGCATTCAAGATGCAGCTGTCTCTTTCTGCGTTCTTATAAAGCTCTGTCAGAACCTTGCTTTGTTTTGGTTTTCCTCTCAAATCTTCACTTTTTTGTTTTAAATTTTTTAAACAATCTCCTTTACAAAAGTTTAAATTAGATTTTTGGGACCATGTGACTTTGTACACTGCCGTGCACATCAGAAGAAACACTTACAGTGAAGTTTCAAGGCAGCGAGGTTCTAAGAGATGCCCCCAGCGCTCCAAGGAGGCAGTGCCTGGCGCAGGTACAGTTAGGGAAACCCAGAGGAGACTTTCTGCCAAAAGCCTCACTCCCTCAATTTGCTTTCCTTAGTATTGTTAGGAGAAGCAGTCATGCTTTGTCACGACCTTCACACACCCAGTAGCTTCGGCACCCTAGTTTCCGTTGCTGGAAGCATCCCAGGAAATCACATGGCTAGCTCTCCCCTCACTCCCTCTCATCCCCCAGCTCCGGAGACGGCCGACGCGCTCACCTGTGCCGGCCGCAGAGGGCCAGGCACCGCTCTGGAGCAGACCCAAAGAGCCTAAGTCAGTAATCCTGAACTCTTCCCGTAATAATCTCTCTCTGAAAGTATGTATTGCAGATCTTCATGGACTGCATTCTCCTTTGGTCTGAGTAAGATGGGGAACAAGCAAATAATCCATTCACTCTTCAGTTTCCCTTCTGCAGTTAACTTTAATGCTAATTATAAGGGGGTTTCAGCAAAAAACTAGGAATGCAATTTAAATTATGGAACAGCAGCACTAGCATAAATCAAGTGACAGAAATTCAATGGTCGCAGTCAGAATTAAACTCACTTTATGCGCAGTGTAATGACAAACACAGTAACGTTCAAAGAAATGACCCTAGTGTTACTGGAGTTCATTGTTTCACAAGTGTATTTATAGATTTTGCATTCTGACTCTCATCAGGTCAGGGGCTGTTGCAGGTGGTGCTGGGGGGCCCAGGGGGTTCAAGGCCCTCCCCACTGTTACGCTAGCTCTTGGGGCTGTTCCTGGAGACAGCTTTTCCTGAGGGAGTGCACACTGACCCGTTACTGAGCCTGGGACGGCAAGGCTTGGTGAATGAAAAACACTGACACTAAAGCAAAGCATTTAAAAGAACGATGATCGCAGCGAAGGGAGAACATTAAACAGACGCAACATAACCATGGCAGTGTTGAGAGATGTGCGCTCAAGTGAGGATGTGCAAGTGGGGGCACGCATTGCCTTTTGCATATCGGGAGGCTTGATGGCACTGCGAATGCTCCTCTCTAATTCCAGCCTCCCCCTCCCTTGAAGAAGAACCAAACTTACTCAAACTCCTTCACAGCAGAAAAATGCTTTCAAAGATGGAGAATTTAGGGATGAATTTATAGAATAAACTGATAAATTTAAAGGAGTCATGATGACAAAAGGTTGTTGTTACTTGCAGTGATGCAACCTGTGCAGAAATTCAGCAAAAACACAAACCAACCAAGCGAATACAGGCGACAGAGAAACCCCAATGTCTCCATCCTGAAATGAGGCCTGGTGTTCTGAACTGCCAGCCTGCAATGCCTAAGAGGAGGCTCAAAACTCACTGGCATTGAACTTCCCTCACTTTATCATCAGTGATCATATAGATGCTTGGAACAAAACGAAATAAATTTCTCTTTAAGAATTGGTCTGTCTGAAGATCTTAAATGTTTCTATCTTGAACTAGACTTAAAAACTGCTATAATATGTCATAAGCTTATGTAAAGATACCTGATTTTTTTTCCCCTGAAATTAAATCTGCTCAGAATTAAAACACCCCCATCAATTTCTAACAAAGGCTAATCATGTAATGATCTACAAAAGAAATGCAGGGGCAGATATGGATTAACTCAGCTACTACATATTGGGTGGCAGGAGATGAATTAGCATAATCATAAATTTGTTCCAATTACAGAAAGCAATTATCAAAGACCAGCTTACAGCATTATCAAAGTAAAATCACTTAAATACACCATATCCTAGGCAGATTATGATGGGAGTTAGCAAACTCTTGTTCTTTAAAAATAAAGCTTATCCCAACTCATCCATATTTCTATCTACTGTACCCAACATGAAAACAGCCTGTCGGCCTCACCTCCCGGGAACGCAGCCGCTGCCCGAGCTGCTGCCGGTGATGGAGTCTCACTGCGCTCCGTGCGTGCAACATAAATAACCTATGCACGTCAGCCTGATTTGTATATGTATCCACAGAGACACTACGGACATACATCTTCCAGTTGCCATACAGCAAATTCAAACGCTCTGGGGACTCGCAAATATCCATCAGAACATTGATGGAGGCAGGAGCGTGCCTGAGTTTGAGACTGTAAGAAAGCTCTGGCAAAGGGTGCTGCAGTTCCCCTAAAACTCTGCCCATTTTGCGGGTTATCGCTGTGGCTTCTACGGGAACACAATGTTATGCCCCAAAATCTCAGCTGCTTTTGAGCCCGATGGCCGTATCACTGGGAGCATTTTATTTCACTTTGACAGGCACTGTGTTAGGCCTTCACACAGATACCATCTCTGCAACCCAAGGACAAAAGCTGACGGACTCCAGCTGAGGAGATAGCGTGCCTCTGGCTGAGCATGACGCCCCCTCTGCAAGCTTGAGAGGAAGGCTGCGCAGCTGTGAAACCTCCTGGAAGGCTGGAAAGACTACTCTGACTTGCACTAAGAGAAATTACTGTATTGTTTGGTTGGTTTTAATACCAAACTTACTATTTAAGCTTTGAAGATGCGAGTAGGTCAGATATCGGTTACAGGCCTTAAATAATTTGATGTGCTAAGGGTTCTTCATCAATCGCTCCATCTAATTTAAACATCCTGACAGCTGGCTGCCAATGACTGAATTTTTCATTCTTTCTAGCATATCTTTAATCCCCAACAGGAACAACACAACTCAGCGTTCTTGTGGGCACACCTGATAATTTTGTAGGTCAGAAGACAAAAGACCTTGGTACTCCTGCTTTTAGATGATACTATCCCGCCCTTTAAATACAACATCTGACTTTCTCATGGGGTCCATAACCAGAGTACATACATATCAAAGACGATATAGTTAGAATGTCAGCTTCTCTTGAAGAGAGAATCAATTGCTTTCTCAATGCAAGATAAACGCTTCATGATTTTAAGAAGGGAAAGGTCAACACCTGACTTACGGCAGCACAAATGCTTTTTATAGCATAGTCAATGTACAGATTTTAAATGTTCTCTCTCTCAGGTAGAGAAAGTAGTAAACACATCCTTAACCCTCCTTTAAACCAACACCACTGCTCATTCTGTAACTGTTTTGTCAGTCACGGATTCACTTAATATTTTAAATGTAAGTACAACAGACCAGTGTTTAGAAAGTACAGTAGAGAATGCAATGAATAAACAGGTATATTGCTGCTGCTCATGAGAATGCAAATAACTACACTAAAGCCAACTCTCTTCTCTGGCACCTGACGCTTCCCCTGCAGCGAGGCAGAGACTGCCTGTTTGTGAACCAGACACAGCCAAAAGCAGCACGTCAAGGAGCATGACCACACCGCCCGTTTGCAAGTGACGATGATGGTAAATACTTCCCAGTTATTTGAACACACCTGACTAGACGTGAATTGAAAACCAATGATCCAGCATGAAGAGCTTTGTAACCACACATTTTGTCAGTGGCTCATGTATTTCTCAAGCATTTTTTGTTGTTCCGATTTCTTTATTCTCAAATTTCTTCTTCTCCTCCATGCATCTGCCTACCGTAGCTGAAGGTGCCCGTTGTCTTGTCGTTACCAACATTAGCTCTAACTTTGCAAGGGTCAGAACCCTGTATCTGGGAATACAGATTACCCAAAAAACATGTTTAATGTGAAGCTGTTAAAAATACCTGTATATGTTAAAGATAAACGTAAAGATTCCTATGATACGGAAGGCAAAAAAAGTGTTGGGAGGCAGAAAAGCAAAAAGAGACAGATGCCTTGACACATAGACCATTCAAAGAAAATGTAACAATAAATAATCTGGAATGGAGGTGCATTTTTATGTCTGTAATACCTGTTTGACATATCCATCATCTGGTTTTTAATTAAACAATCCTGCCCGACAACTTTCAATAGAGAGGAATAAAGTTTGCCCATGAAATTTTGACCTGACAGAAATAAGCTATCCAAACTGACTAAGAGTCATTAAAATACGTGTCTGAGACACCTCTTTGGATCGTAATTCTTCTTACACTGCTGTGATGACAACTGCAGAACAGTGACCATTATCTTGAAGTTGATTCCAATACTAATTTGGCTGATGTCCATGAAGGTACTTAATTAATTCAATATAAATAATATAGAAAGCATTGTTCTTAGGCTCCCTAAGAACAAAAATAACACTGTTCTGTATACAAAAGAACTAGGCAATACCACATCTTCTCCTCTAGAATCTGACTTTGCATTAAAAAAGAAGGAAGAAGAAAGCTGAGAACTTCTAAAACTCCGAATATCTAATTTCTAGCTGAAAGCTTTTTTACTAACTGGAGAAAAAAACATGTTTGAAGCTGATTTCTTTTCTACACAAAGTCTCTTTTAATAGAAAATGTTTGCAACAGAGTCTCCTCCACATCATAATTAACAGCAGGTGTATCAGGCTTCCGACATTTTCTCCACTGACTCTAGAGCAAGCCTAGGCAGATTGTACCCCTAGGCTAACGTCAGCTTCTGTGAATATTCCACCCCCTCCATCAACTCAGGCCTCTGGCTAGAAAAAACTCTTTCCACCGTATCATTGATTTAGGTCTCATATTCCCTAATCTTTAAAAGCCTTATTAAAAATGGCTTTTTCAGTGACCTCTAATGTTTAGTGGAAGAGTGCAAGATACATTCCTTTCGATTGCTTTCAGACCTAGCATGAAACTCCTCTTTCTAAAAATTCAAGGGTGTCCAAGCTGGAGAACTCCTCCGTGCTGTTACAGTTCGAACGGATGGGTACAGGCAGGGCAGTACACCAATTACAGTGCTGCATTAAGATGGCAGCATATCTTTGTTACAGTTTTATTTTGCTTTCTACCCTAAGATTGAAACAAATAAGTAAGAGAAGCCTCCATCAGCATAAATCATTGTGGGAGATTAATAAAACACAAAAGCCAGTTTGCTGGATACAAACCATTCATATCTACCTTTATGATCACATAGTTATTTTATCAACACAATCAACAAACCATTAATCTTCCTTGCTAGGAGCCTATCGCTAGCAACACACAAGAACCAGGTCAGCTGTACCTGCTGCATTTTTTTAAATTAATCCACTGAGGGAACGCTGTTACTGTATCGTTTAATCACAGCGCTGTCGCAGTGTTCTGGTAAGCATATTTTTCCTTCATTAGATTGAATATCTAATCGCATTACATAAATCTGACACACTGACTAACTCATAAATCAGGCTGGGCTTTGGCTGGCTGTACTGTGGAAAGCAGCACAGGAGTATTCTCTTTGAAGAGATGCACTCAGTTGTTGCAAGAGGGATCATCTGAAAACTCAAGCGCTGCATGCTGCTAATGCACATTTTCTTTCTTATTACTTCCCTTCCCGTGGCATGCAGCTAGTGTATTTGCTGCATAAACCTCCAGTAGCAAGGGAAGCCAAGAGAGACGATATTCCCTCACAGCACTCTGTATCCCATAGCTCGTACTCTGAGCTGTGCCCAGTTTGCAGTGAGCATTTTTGTTTGTGTGCTGCAAAATCACAACCAAAAAGCCATATTGCTGAAAAATTCAGAGGAGGGGAAAAAAGGGAGGGATGTGAGTCAAAACGAAATTAAAATATGCTTTTGTATAAGTATAATGGTAAAGGTGACAGCCTGTACATGTATCTCAATTTATAATGCTAAAGGTGGGCAAGGAGTTGACTCAGACATGCTATTTTTAAAAACTGCTATAAAGACACATTGCTAAATATGCCATTGCTAACGGTACATTATCTGATCATTAAAGATATAATCAGATCCCCAAATAAGTTTATCTTTATTCCTATTTTTGGAGGAATAAGTATCTAACATTAATTGGAACACTGTTTTTTACCTCCATGCAAAAATGATGAATGAATCAGCATTAATAAACCCAAAGGTTATTATGGGGGCTTATATGGTAGTTTTCCACGACAACTTCAATTATTTTATGGTAAGCAGAAACAAATGATCTAGTTGAAACTCAAATCCTAGTCCCTTGACTATAAAGCTCAGCAATATAGGTGGGCACATAAGACTCATCTAGAGCTTTTCTTTTTCTAGAAACTCAGAATCTAAGGATAGACAGTAATGCACAGATCTCGCTTTAACAGTACGCAATGCACACTGCGTGTTTCTCAGTATTGTGAATTGGGACGGTTAGAAAGATGCAGACAGCCACAGGCTCCAGGGAAGGGTTCGTGGTGCCACACCAGTGAGGTTCTATTTGGCTTTCAATGCACGGACACTTGGAAAGTAATTATAAGTGCAGATGACAGTGACAAAACATTTTTAGATAAGATTATTGGAAATGATGATTACAGCGTTTTGCTAACATGGCATCCTGATAGGCACTATCACATTTTTACCAAACTCATAGAGATAAGAAAATCATCACAGAAAGCTTACAGTAATTGAAAACAAAGAGTACAAATAAAGAGATCTCTTTTCTTGCACTTCTAACTGCTTCTGATCAGACATCACTGCACGGCATTACAAAAACCCAGCAGTATCCCCACCCACGTCTCAGATTATTGCTCGCAAGAAATACCAAGTGTTTGAAAACGGAGTGCCAGGAGTATTGCCGAGCTAGCCCACTGGTCATGGTGACTGTCATCCTGCCTAGCACTGCGTCTCGGTTCTTGGCTTTCAGTCATCTTAGCTGAGGTTAACTGGTTAGTTGTCATTACTTTGGCTGGTTGTGTGGCCTCCTCACCTCAGACCCAGCAACGTCTGTACTCCTGTTCTGTATGTTACAGCAATCGAGGCTATAATGTTACTGTTCTCATGAGTTATGGTGAATCATTAATTATTAATTATTAATGTTGCTTTTTGTCCGTAGCCTTGAGATATGATAATTTCAAGAATGTAACTGAGATATTACTAACAAACATCCTTTAGATCCGTCAATGCACCATCTTTTTCTACACACTGGAAAAAGTATTTAAACACAAACTCGACAAGGAAATACAATTGTTAGTTGACAAACGGGTAACATTCATGCTGTGTCACTAGAGTCATACTAAATACAGCTGAGCACCAGATTGACACCTTACTGTTTTCTCTTATAACATTGTTTGCAATTAGAAAAGGTGTTGATCTAAAGGTAGGTAAAACATTGCCTAAACCTTTAATGTTACAGCATTTCAGTTTCACAGTACTCTGATGATATTTATTCCAGATTATAAAAGCACCAGCACAAGTATATTGCATCAGCAGAAACCGATCAGAGAACCCTCGCTACATCAGACATAAAAGACATGCTGTAAAAGGAAACACAACTAGAAAGTGCAGTAACAAATATGACTGCTACTTTGAAGTTATTAGAGCTCCTGAAATTGGTATCTACCAGTAGGTGTTTTCTCATACCAGGTTGGTTGGGTAGGTCGAATATTTCAACCTATCAACAATCTTTTCACCTCTGAAACGGCATAATCTTTTTTTTTTCAACAGGAGGTAATTTTTCCCCTTCTGTGAAGTTAAGTAATCTGTCTCTAAGAGGGTAAATTTTCTTCTTAGAAGCTTATGTTTGTATCTGCCAGTGGAGCGCCCAATAACTACAGTAGGACAGAACACCACGTAATTGTTAGTTGGCACTGCCTTCCCTCGGTCTCATTCTGATATACATCAAGGGTAGTCCAACTGCACTGTAACTGCATACACACACACATACACGTGCTTCTACACATGGAGAAAGGAAAAAAATGTGTTGGCATTAGAAGTACCTTCAGTCTGTGTGTTGGTGATGGGATTGAGGAGATAGACGTGTCTGGAAATACACAATTAGACCAAGATTTGGACAGGAATGGGAAAATCATAAGAATCTGCACAAAAGTTGAACATAAGGGCATGTGCACATCTCCCTTGTTTGTGGGAGAAGACAAGAGGTTCATCAGAAAGGATCACCATATTTGGGGACTCCTCATTTTGAGAGGGAGACAGTTGGTAGAGGAGCTTCCTTAGATATAAAAGGAAAATTCAGTTGCACAGAAATCACAAAAATAAAAAGGAAGAGCAAGAACAGCTTCAAGGGCAATTAACAGACTAAGAAAAAAACAACTATAAGCAAATGGGTTCATCACAAGATACTCGCTTTCTAGCAGATGACATCTGAATTTGCACTGAAGTGTAGTAGATACGGAAACGCTTTACTCCAAGGACATCTTGTATTTTTGCCTCTCCCCCTCTTGATTAGAGCACCAGTGACAATTCACAGTAACCCAGCTGCTCTTGCTATGACTGTGAGGTGCAGTTTAGCAAAATGGGCGCTAATTTGAGAGATCAGAAATCGCTAACGCAGTCTGGTTTACTCCATGCAGGCTGCGCCCAGGAGACGGTTCTGTCCCAGTTAGTAGCAATGCTCTCCCAGAACCCGCGCTTAGCCTGGAGCTGCCTCCTGGCAGGTTGGTCCCTCTCGCTCAGTCCTCCCAGCAGTTCTTCATGCACCTTCCTTCTTTTGCTCCAACGCAAACTGCACCATACGTTCCTGACACCTCAGATACCTTTGGCTAGAATAAACTAAAACCAATTCTAAGAGAAGCTTTCTCCGAAGCTTTGAAGATGCCATATACCCTTCCTGCCTGTTTCTGAATGCACGAAGTAAGGAAGGTTTGAGAAACGCTCTGCCATACTTCTCTTTCCCAGTCAGCCTGGCATCTTTTCCTTTCGCAACTGCCCACTCCCTCAGCAAAAGATACAGCATCTCTGAATTCTGGTTGCCCACGTGACATTGTTAGGTCTTTGTAAAAGAACATAAATAAACCAACAATCAAAGGATTGTACAGCCTTCTACCCAATAGATTCGATCGTTCTGCTCACAAACCTTTGCTGCCAGCATCCAAATTCAGAAGTTTGAATCCCACTGGAAAGGGAATAAAAGCCGCTGCACATGAAAGTATTGTGCAAAAGTGCTGTATGCTCTTCACAGAAATACAGCAAATTTGTTATATTATAACATTATAAGTGTCAGCAGAAGATTGCCAAACACGCTGCAGATCTAAGTTTCAGGAATCGAGGACAGAATAACAAGCAAGACCTCTAGGCATTCACACAGCACTAGTAAATAACCACAACAGCCATTCCTCCTGCTGCCCAGAACAACGGGCCAGTCTTGATAAAGCCTCCAACTCGCTTTCTGGTCAAAACGTACACTAAAGTCTCCAAATCCTCGTAGGACTCTTTCACACAATTACATTTATTATTTATAATTATAAACATAATGATAAAGTCTTATCCTTTCATGTTCAAGCATTCAAAATTAAGAACATTTCTGAAAATAGTACCAGAAAAATATATGCCACTGAAAAACAGGACATCAAAAAGAAAAGCCCCAAAGCACATGTCTTTATAAGAAGGAATTATCTATTCAGGAGAACTACAAAGTTATCTCACTTTTTTTTTCCTTCTCATTTTAGCAATCTAATTCAGAAGTGGTTTGCTCCAGCGTTCCTGTTTCATGACCTCAGTAGCTCCTGGGTGTACTGATTTACTTAGAACAAGTCAAATCTCAAAAGCAAAGCAAAACATTTTTTTTCTGCTGGAGGAAAACATAGCACACAGTTCCTCTGCTTGCATGAAGTCCAGCACTCCGTTTGGAGAGAACTTCCAAGGATTTTTTCAAATAAAGGGTATATGTGCAGGGACTAAGACGCTTCCAATAGCCGCAAAATGTACAAAATCAGCAAAAGAAGCACCTGGAGATATCACTAAGGAGACAAGAAGAGAGCTGACAAATGCCATGGTTTCAAATAATTGGTACAGGTAAAAAATGAAGTGACAGACCTAATGCATTCAAACAGCGCAGTGGCAGAATAAAGAAGAGAGGAATATCCTCTCCAACTGCACATTAGGATGGCAGAAGGCAACAGATGGAGCGGGCGCGCTCCTCCTCGCTGCAGTGGCCGGTGCAGGCGGGAACGGAGAGGCCCCAGCAGCTTACGGCTGAAGGAATCGCTCGCCACTGCAGCCTGGTAGACTGCTGCACACTGGCGGTACGGGAGTTCAACCCATGCTGAATACCTCTGAGCTTGATTTCCAAGATAAATCATAGAACAGGCTTACCTGGAACTTAGTTATCTTTTCACTAAATGATAAACACATATCAGAAGCAGGGTTTCCACAACACTGGATACTGGGTATTTCTTTGGGCCAGTAGACAGAGCAGTGCTGAATGACTGGTCCAGTCCAACAGACTGCATCTTAGGCACAGGCGTGAAAACTAAATTTAGGTGACAGCTGAATTACAGAACAAGAGCAAGTGTTGATCTACCACACAGAGAGTCCAAATAAATAGGTTAGTTTTACACAGATCTTGTAGAACGTATAACTCCCGAGCCTGCTCATGTATAATGCAACATATTTTATGTACGAGGCCGTGGAGATTGGCAGGTCTGCTATGATGAACTTGAACAACGGGCAGCAACACTGACTATGTGAAAAATGCTCAGGGTATCCCTACAAGAGGCCACTTAGAAATTTCTCTTGACTCAAATACTCAGAAGGCATTATTTTATCTGCCCATGCAGCACACCTGGCTGACCCTGTTTGCTCATTCAGGTACGTTTGAATAGGGCTGGCTGTTTGCTAGTCAGCTGTCTGTGGCCGAAGCAAGGGCAAACATTAGAATAAAAAGCACTGCACTGACAACATGGGCTCTCCATAATATTTCAGAGTTGCCAATGCCCAAAAAAGAGCATCCAAAATATATCCAGTTCAATGTTAAATAGCTTGGCAATAAAATTTAAAAAAAATGTAACTGTAAAAAAGCAAAAAGAAAAAAAATAAACTCATCATCAACCTAAGGTATCCTAATTTATGTAACTGGGATAATCTGCACATACAATAATCTGCACAACCAGGTATCCCAATTTATGTAATTGGTTATTGCCCTGAAATACATACAGCTAACAAAGCGCACTAAAAGGTCTGTAACATATTTAAAAGACTACCAGTTCTATGCAAATCCACGTCCTTTTGATTCCCCACTTGTACAGAGTAACTATGAAATCGAAGGCTTTTTATTTTAGCATATTGAGCAATAGCACTAAAGCGGTTTTTACAAGCTCTGATAATCAGAAGCCTTTTTTGCCTTTGAAACCTGTTCTTTGTTTGATCCTCTACAGAGTATTACTCCAGGCTCTGTACTCTGTGTATTACAACTGCTGTTGTAATACCTAATCCATGATCTAGGTTGAGTAAAAAAAAAAGTTTGGGCATTGAAGATGAAGAACTTTCGGAAAAAAGACAGCAAGGCAACACTGAAGCAGACCTTTCTCTCAAAGACGACAGGTGATGAAGGGCAAAGAACGAGTACTAGCTTTGACCAAAGATGAAACAGCATACAAAATAACCTAAATCTTGGTTCTGTTTTTGTGTTGTCCATGCTTCTATGAAGCAGTCACGGGCTTAAACAAAAAAGCTTTAATTGAGCGGATGTTTTCTAGAATAAGGAGGCCCTATATATTATTATATTGTCACATTCTGAACACAATCCGTCCAGACCAGCATGTCATGCATTATCCATAATCACAGCATAAAGTATGAGAAATGAGAACGATAAAGTTGCTCTTAAAAGCAAATAAAAAGCTGAACAGAACAGGGCACATTTGAGTCTCTGCCTGTGTTTGCGTGCAACGGAGAGAAATGGCAGAATTTTAAAATGCAGAGCAAATAAATTTGGAGAAGAAATTACTAGAATAATTAAATGAGCCATCACGAGTAAGCTGCCGCATGGTTTCAGCAGAATAGAATCAACACTTAGAGGTTGTTCCATTTCATTCGGTAGGGTACGTTGAGAACTGGTAATCGGAGATTAAAGGGAAGGTAATTTCATACTTCTAAAATCTGTGAGGACTCTTCAGTAGAATTCTGTGTTCTAAGTGGGTTCAAAACTGCCTTGTCCACGCACACGGCCATTCAGCTTCATTAGCCGAGTAACTGCTGCTTTAATCCGTGGCATTTTTCACCATATGTACAGTGTTGGATCGTGTCTACTAAAAAAAAAAAAAACTCAATTCCTTTGGATTCTTGGAGGAGTAACAGAAAAAAAAAGCAGTAATGATGTACACACCTGGAAGAAATACCTGTTTTCCCCAGCTAAATGAGTAATTGGTGCTCAGTCTGCAAACGGTGCTGTACTTAACAGAACCTTCACTCCCCAAAGACAGACTTAGACAACCAAGTCTATGAAAAATCGTGGTCTGTTCAGGGATTCACACAATGTGGCTTGACTCTGGAAGCATTTCCTGCATTCATATGTGTGTAGTGACTTCCGAAGTGATATCTGTACTTCATAATTCTTTACTACTTTATGCCAAAACTGATCTTACGTACAATTCTACATGGAAAACACTGGTAAGTTAGATATTCCTGCAATTCTTAACATCCCCCGAAGATGCTGCGGGATATACATGCACTGTCATTAAAATTTTGCTTTCTAGAATAGGGGATTATTTTCCCTTGAAATGTCAGTATTTTAACGGTATCATTCATAAACAGCAATCCCGCAGAGCACACATACCTATTCAACAAGAACTGTAAGATCTTGTATTTATCAGCTGGCTGACATCCAAATGACCTGAAGGTTACGTATGCCCTGCTCTAAGTGCAGCACCTCAGAAGAACTTATTAATCGTTTTAATACCTTTGTATCTTAGAAGTCTGACCTGCTAACTGTCCCAGTATAGCATGGACTATTTCCAGGTGAATGTATGTGTTCAGAGACATTAGCAATTACCATTAAACTTGGATTTGTAATATGACCAGTGTCTTTCCAGACAGAATACTCCTCATTAACCCTTTGGAGTAATGCTGCAGTAGCAGGCTGAAGATCTGAAGCGGAAGACAACATTCCCTCCCACGGTGGGGGCACTTTAGGGACCTGAGCGTGTTAAGGGCACACATGCTACCAGCCAGCTACGGAGAAACAGTCAGCGGGTCTGAAATGTTGAAACCTACTTTTCATTACTCATTTCATTACTCATTTCATTTTCATTAAGAGTTAAGAATTTGCATAATTCCTTTACAAAGCAAAAGGAATTTATTTCACTCTTCCAAATGCAATGTCATCTGATTTTGTCATCTCCAAGTTAACTACTACATTTCTTGCAGCTTCCCATAAATTTATGATTTTAAAAACATGAATGTGGGCTGCAGTGGTTGCATAAAATAAAACCAGTCTATAGGAAAAACTTACACGTAGATAAATAATCATTGAGATATATTGCACAAACCCAAGCTCAGTCTTGAAAGTGAAATGTCTTTGGTGAAAAATGAAACACATTTATTGTATTTGTAGCTAATATACCTTAAAAGTAAAGCAAATATTGATATTCCAGAGACAAGACCCAAAATCTATAACTAACCGTTTAAAATGCATGCTGTTTGCATTTAGTAATCATACTCTGTTCTCTAGAACTAGAAACAAGATTCATTGGAGACTATAACTCACCAGCCTTTTATGCCGTAGTGTTTTACTACAATACCATTATCCTGCCATATTACATTTTACTGTATGTGTACGAGTCCCATAAATACACAAGCCTATGTAAAATAGGCAGCAATGACTCTCACTACTTTTGGAACACTTGCAGCTTTTGAATTTTATGCGAGTTTCACATTTTGTTGATGTGTTTGCAATGGAATATGTACTGCCCAGAAGAGAAATGATTTTACATTTCCAGTAAAAGCTATAGTGGTAAATAAACCATCGGAACTCATGCAGATATTCACTGGAACATCTACAGCAGTCCATTAAAATGTCAAAATCTGTGTTAAACATTTGAAAAAGTAGCACAGGATACAGCACATTTAAAACTTAAATACATGCATATATTAAATGATAAAGATATTTTAGAGTATTCCACAAACCTCTGCAGAGCACTCAACACAAGTTTACATTCATCAGTAATAGTTTAGCACAACAGCTGCCCTTTTATTACCAAAAAACCCAAACCAACAAAAGCAGACAGTAGATGTAGAAAGAGCTGCAAGTTGCTACTAATGCTCAAATATGAGCTATTCAGAGATTTAGTCTCAGAGAGTATTTACTTATAATAAAAGGGATTTAGAATAAATTTTAAGGTCAACTTCTGCTCAGATTTGCCCCTCATGCATCACAATGGACTTCAATACTGTTACCCATCAGGCATTTCTAGTTGGGAACTGGCTCCCCTGAGCTAATTCCGCCAGGCTCACATCAAGCACTGCAGCACTGCTCGAGTACAGATAAGCAGTGTTTTGTAAGCTAAAGATTTTTTTGTTTTGTTTTTACTTATTTGAAAGCCTGTGGCTTATAAACACTTATCTCTAATATCATGGTTCATACGGCACTTCAGTACAAAGGGACTGACATTTCTAAGCAACGGAATAGATCTACGGTGACTGCCAACGCTGGGTGAATTTACGCAATTCGCTGCAGGCCAACCGTGCGCATGCCACTGGCAGCTTCGCAAGGTGCTCCACCTTACGGACCGTCAGTTTCACACCCGTCTGCAAATTTAAGACATGCTAAATTCACATTAAACCCAGGTCTCAAGAAGGTGACAGAAACTCCTTCTGATAGCTACTTTCAGTACAGAATATGGAAGCTCGCTATCCAATTAAAGAAACATTTAAAAACCTGATTATCTAGTCCACTGAATTAAACAGGACGAATGTATGACAGCTTGAGAAATTTAATGTCACTGGTGGAAGATTCAGTAGGAATATGCCTCCAACATACCACAACACCTGTCTAAAAAGACTACTAGCTACATAAGAAAGCACTTTTTTTGTTCATGTACCAAAAGTAATTAATATTTAATATTAGTAAAAAGCACTAATAAGGTAAAACATAGAGAACAGAGATTATCCTAAATGTAATTAAATGGATATTGACTGAGTATTTTCCAGGTTACAATTCAAGACTGGTTTGACAACAGTAACGGAGTGCAACATCATGACTATCAAGAACCAGACAGTACGAAGGAATTACCATCAGTGAACTGGAGAGGACGTTACGATTTGTTCTGTTTGCTGACTCTGTCGCAAACCACCAGGATCTATTAGTCATATTGATTCCAGATGCTACACCTAAGCTGGTACAGAGCTGCATAAAATGACAGAATCAAGCTGTCCACATTCTTCATTGTTTCGCTTTGAAAGTAAATGATCGTGTCACTGAGAGGCAGTGACTCCAGTGCTCAGTATGGTCTTAAAATTAATAGAAAGAAAAATATCCTTTGGCAAGAGTACAGGAAAATGCTAAGGTATGATTAGGGTTACCAGCCTGCCAGCATTATGGATATGAAATCTTACCAAAGTCACTTTATATAGTCAAGGTAATAGGTACGAACAGCACTATATCATGTTAATGGCAGGACTGTAATACACAGAAAATAGCAGTACAACATGTATTTCCCAAGGACGAGGGCTCAAGACCTATTTAGAACCTCGCAGCTTCCATTTCCACTGCTTTGCACTTTGCGTATCGATTTAAAGCTGAGATTTGTAAAAGACAGCTGGGTGACCTAGCCTGGCTGGCTTAGGGACCCAGATGTGTTTAACTCCTTTAAACATCTTTGTGAACCCACGTGCAAAGAGGTACAGAATCCTAGGTAATGTCACAGCATCTAAAACTCTTCATCATCAGACTGTACATGGTGCCAAGCAGAAAACCCCACTGTAGTTTCATAGCCCTGCAATCTGAACCACACAAATGCTGGTTTACACCCACAAGGGCCCCAGGGGAAGCCAGCTTTATGCTGAAGGCAAACAAAAAAAAAAAGGACCTTAAAGAGTATAAAGAATTCTTCTCTAAAGCATAAACGCAGAAGGAGGAGGAAGTATTAAACAAAGTGAAGGACAGACTGAAAATGCTAATATTCAGCATATACACAAAAAACAGCAAGCTTGTCAAATGCAGCAAAAAGGAGGATCTATTTTTGATGTTTCCCCACCCACCCCCAAAAAAGAACACTTTCAAGAAACTGAAGAGAACACAGACTAGAGAAAAACTATTTAAAGAAAGAATAAAAGGTCAGCAGAGAAGATAAGGAAAGAATATGTCAGGAAATTCACTTGAGAAGATGTACAGGAAAAGAAACAAAGGTCTTGTTATGTATTATACTCCATAAAATGGAGCACTGCCTAAAAACCCATCAGAATTACATGAACAGACAGCAAAATCAATCTACACCACTTGCTGACTGAACCACGCACTGAAGCTCTGCCTTCACTGTATCACTACTTGCGTGATCCCAGGACAGACTGCACAACTGGCTCTTGATAAACCGTTTTCCAGGATTGGCATGAATGAAGAGAAAATGCCCGAGAACTTGAGCAGCAAAGGTGAGGAAGTAAACAGAGACTGCTGAATTCCATTAGGCACCATGCAACACATTCTGTCTTCTTCGAAACGGGCTAAGCTATGCCGCACTTGCTCCAGCCAGTCTTTGTTTCACAATGTGCAAGGCTGAACTGTAGCCATGTATAAGCCACACACAGGACTTCGGAGCCTTGGTGACCCCAGAGTATATTTTATGCAAGGCTGCAGGTTAAGGATATGCTCTAAAAGTCATCTAAAACCAGTGTAATGCTTCCTTGGTGCAAGACAAAGGAGTGCATCATGAATAACTGCTGTGTTTTCCAAGGAATAATGCAAAGTAATAAAATAAGTTGTTAATAAACAACAATAAACAAGTGCAAAACACATATACAGAAAACGCAGCACTGTGCAGTGGAAAAACAATAATACAACCCAAGTATGAGAAGCATTTTACCTCAGTAGAGCGATGCCCTTTGAACAGCAGCTGAGGCGAGTCGTGCATGGGGTGGCTGCCCGCCAGGACAAGAATCCGCGGATACAGCTGATATATTTTTGGAGATGAACTGATGGGCTGTCTGAGCTCACGGAGCCTGGCGTGTAGCCACGCACTAGCCCAGGGTGCCACAGTGACCGAACAGGCGAGTAGTACCTCAGCTACGCAAAGCTGCTCTGCCCCAGACCCCGTATTTGTGGGAGCTGCAGTAAAGGTTTCTTTCTAATAACAGAAGTTTGTGCGTGAATGGAGGCTACCAGTAACTCAGACCAGCAGATAAGGCAGCTTGAAGAAATACATCAGGTATTATGTCCCTGTCAAATACACCGCTTTTAAAAATGTCTTTTTAATAGAAGCCATTCTTCCCTTCACAAATTTCTTCAAAATGTTCCCGAAACAACAAGCTGTATATAATGAGCAAGGTTAGTTTTATGAAGGAGGCAGATAATCAGCAGCAGCAAGGCTAAAGATGTTGTTCTGGCAAACTCAATCTTCAGCTCCACATTTTCTGAGCGGAGAACTCAGCCCTCTCTTTCCTCTCATTTTGATCATGCCAAAGAAAATCAGAAACAGTTCCTCCGATATCCTTGGAGTGAAACAGTCTCAGCAACGCAAGAACTGGGCCCAGAGATCCGAGCTCAAGGTACCCACCTGGCAGCCTCGCACAAATGACCAGCAGACAAGGATTCATCAGAGAGTTTTGCTGATTTCTGTACTGTACAGCTGCCTCACTGCATAGACTCCAAGCTAAATGAGGCTGCTATTGCACACAATTAATAAACATGTCTATGGGGAGAATCTGTTGTGGGGATTGAGAGCCAGAACTGCCTCTTCCCTAGGCCAACTCTGCATCAATAGTGAAAGAAATGGCTCCAGTCCCATCAAGCCTGTGCCAGCAGGGACTCTTATATTTAAATCAACATTTGCCACAGCAGGGGACTATCAGATGCTTTAGTTACATGCTGGATTTTCTTTTTTATTTTGATGTTTAACTCCTACAAACCTGAATTTATTTGGGTTGGGTGCCGATGCCTGCAAGCATAGCTGCTCACCAGCTCTGTTTTGCTTGCGATGTGAATGCATGAGAAGAGGATTTAAAACCTTGTTCCAGTCTGCTTAGTGTCAGGCTTTGGGTTTTGTAACACTCTTACTGCTGTGGCAATGCACCCAGGCTGCCCCAAACCCTCAGTAACCACCCGAAGCAGAGATGTGCAGAATTTTCTTGTGTTCCCTTCTTCATAGAGGCACTCTGGAGACAGGAAACCTGCTAACAAAGACTGCAGAGACAGAAATACTGGGTGGGCTACAGAGTGACTGAAGACCGCTGACCTGGACCCGCGTATGCACTGAAAGGCAGCATGTTCTGGGAGCAGAGCCGTGGTGCTCCAAGAGGTGGTGTGTGGCGTTGCCACATGAGGTTTTATTAATAGTAAAATCAGGCACATTCAATAGTATTTCCTGCACAAGAGATGGACTTTGGCTCCATGAAGAGCATCATCAAATTCTTGGAAAGAGAATGCAGATTTCGAGAGATGCCCCTTTACATGTCTTTTACTTCAGACCCAGCTGACACAAGCAACTGACATTTGCTCCTAAATGAATCAAGACAGTACAGTGCGTTTCAAAGCAGCGTTACAGTCAGGGCTTGCCTCAGCAGGATTTGGTGCTCCTGATTCATGCCTCTGTAACATTAAAGCTGAACTAGAATACTGCCGTTCTTTAATTGTAATCCTCCTTGATTGTTTGCTTTCACTAATGTGTTATTCAGCTTAAAGACTATTTACTAAAACGGAACTGTATGAGCATGCAGAACATTAACAATGTCACATGAGCTTCCATTCTTTGTAAATTAATTTATACAAGCCAAGTTTTAAGCCACATACAGTTTAGATACCTTTACACCATGGATCCAAACCTTTAATCCACATTCTCTTAACTCCTTTTATACATATTGTGTGTGGAAATCAATGTATATAAGCAAACAATCTGGGTATTTTCATTGCTACTGGTGATGAGAAATGGAAGTCTTACTCATTCTGGAACAGATGGTAGAAACAGAAGTTTCTCCCAACAAGATGGAACTTGATCTAGAGAACCTTTCTCTAGAAAGGTTTGGTCTTGATCACTGTACGATCACTGTATCATCCCTGCTGTTTTAAAGTACATTAAAAAAAAAAAAAAGGAGTAGTACTGGGAGGCACCATTGGCCAAGATACTGACTGTGATGACAGCTCAGGGATTCTCGGATGTGGACCCCTAACGCTGCTGCTCGGTGAAACGCTTTTTCCTGCACAAACGCACAGTAAGGGGTTGCCAGCGACGGCACACACTGGCATAAATACGCCTGGGAAATGCTGATGTACTTAGTAACACGTACCTCTGCCTGGCAAGAACTGCGGAGATCCCCTCACTCGGTTTGAAAGAAGGAAACATTAGCAGTGGCTACAATCACTTAGGTGAAAATATTAGAGGAGTGACTAGAAATGTGGAAAGGAATAGTGGGAAAGAAAGGCTCTTCATCCTGGTAATTCCAAGGAAATTATGATGTCAGCCATCACTAAAAAATCTCCCAGCTTTCCACTTCTTATAGGACTCATGACAGGATTTTTCAAATTAAGCTACAGAATAGATCAAGAACATTTACTTTTAATGCTTCTGTCCTTAGATTTAAGAAATCTTCAGCACCTCTAAGCAGCAGAAAAACAATTCCAGAGATGAAGATTTATATTCTTGATAACGAGGCACATAAATAACCAAGCTGAACTTAAAATTTCATTCCAGTTGTAAAGTGTCTGCCTCTTACTGAGTCACACTGCATGATTAGAGGTTTGACTGTATCAGTCATTCCGAGCCTCTGTCAGAGACAAATCGTTAGATTAACTTGTGACTATGGCAAGCACAGAAATGTGTGCTCTTTGGGAAAATAACGTTCCTGAACCTCTGCACTTGATGGAATAATCAGAATCTTCCCAAGGGATTCAGACAGATATTGGCATGGTAACTTGAAAGGGGCTGGAGTCTCCTATCTGTTTTGTTTCAGTTTGCATTTCCAGGTCCATGCAGAGAATGGATAAAAAAATGCAACCAACCAACAACAATGCCACAATTAGCATCTATTTTGCATCTAATGAAATGGAAGACGAGCTTGCTTGTCTGTAGTTATTTCGAGCCTTGTGTTTTCATCTAGGGCTTCATCCAAACTCTAATGAAATAAATTCTTGGATCAGAACCATAGATTTGTTGCCAGCACTGGGTTTTGAAACCTTCTACACTTCTCAGTACCCACATAACAATTACTGAGCCAGTCTTAGTGGCTATCTCAGTTATCTGTCATCCACATGTTTAACAGGGCAAGTCATCTTTAACTTGAAAATACCAAAAGAGTTTATAACCCCAAGCTTACTGCCACAGACCAGAGCCATTACTTGTTTGAATCTAGTACCCAGCTTCTAAAGATGTTGAATTATTTCCAGTAGACGGTTTACCTTGATGAGCATAGAATTTGCCTTGCATCCTGAGTCTTTATGTGGAATTTTATTGTGCAAAGCAAATATGACCTGTTAAGATTTACAGGCTTTATTAGCAGCAATAACAATTTTATAATCAACATCAGTAAATCAGGGTTTATTGAGAACTCTACAATTTTTATCTGTAGAAAGCAATTAAAATGTCAGCAAACCATGCTTGTTGGGTACAGTGTACCTATTTACTCAATAATTCATTATTTGTTTCTTTTAGTCTCAGCGAAAATACAGATTTTATACAGCTTTTCACTTGGAAACTTATTGGTCACCTTTAAATGCTGTACTTTTAGAATTATTAACAAAACCAAAGTGACATACATGGCAGTATATACTCTTCAGACTATGCAAATATAGTCAATGGAGAAAAATGTACTGTAATCTCCTAAAGAAGGTACTAGGATCCTTATCACATTAAAGAACATTCCTTCAGTGAACATACGCTGTAATGAAAACACAAGGAGTATTTGAAAGCTTCAAAGTTTTGAGAAAGTATATTCGGCAATTGAACAGAGAAAAAAAAACATGGTGGCGGGTGGAAGAGGGCTGCATCCAAGGAACAGCTTTGACTAGAGCTGGGAAGCCTTTGACAGCGCTTACACGTTGGACAGAGAGACACCTAGAGAAGCACATCTAGAAGGGACAATGGGGGAAGGAAGAGGAAGACAGCCAGAACTTGAAGGCACTGGAGAAGGCAGAGTTCCTCCATGAACACTGGGCTGCCAGCTCCCCAGGCTGATGCACACCACCAGGACCGGGGGTCAGACACATCTCCGCAGCTTAGAAAGATGTTCTGCAGTCAAGTAGAGGTCACATCACACTTCATTTCACTGTGTAACTGCTTGTTTCCAGCCCTTTTCCTGTAACTCTGAACTTGATTTTAGGCATTTTATTAATTCACTTGTCTTAATATATAATCTGTCTAGTTTTGTGGAATGAGCTGAACCAGGGTGAGAGGAATAAGCAAAGTGGAAACTTTTACCACAGAGACAACAAACCTTTCTGAGACAGGACACAGTGGCAATCTGGAGGGATACGCACTCACAAAACCTGGTTCAGCAGCGCACACTGTCTGAGACAGAAAGGCCCCTGAGGCTGCCAGCTGGAGGCTCTGGGGAAGCTCTGCAGGCAGTGAGGACCACCCTCCCCGAATCCTGCACAGACCACGGGTGTGTGGGCAATTACACCTTTGGAAGTTTGTTTCATCTACAAATAGATACATTTACCAGAATACACTTTTCAATAATTTTGGCAATTCTCTGTAATGCAGTGTCCATTTTTCTAGTCACACTAAACATGAGTAAAAATAATACACAGCTGAGGAGAATGTAGTAGCAAAAATTTGAATGACAGAGTAATGCACATTAGATGCCTAAATACAAATTCATCTACTCACCATTCTTATTTCTAACTCATTTTCCTTTTGGTCTTACACACTTCTCCCTGATTTTCAGTGTCTTTTGCAACCCAGTTTGCTGCATTTCTCCTCTCTATTTTCAATGGCATCTGCTCAACATATTTCTCCTTAACTAAAAGGTCGCATGTTTCTCTGGAGTTTATTTTCCCTTGCTTCTTTCGTTCCTTCAGTTAGAACGTACCACAGCAACCGCGGAGATAAGGGGCAAAAATAACTTTGGATTGGTACTATTTGTCTGACTCATCAAAAGGTGCCACAGAGCACACTGCAGAGCACACAGAGATGCAGCACAGTGTCGGGGGGCTGCTCCACAGCGCGAGCCCCGTGGCCCGGCCTCCGCGGCAGCCTGCGTGCGGCCAGACTGCGGCTCAGCCAGGCTCACCGGAGATCGGAACCGGGGGCCTCAGCCTGGCCACGGCAGCACTGCCTGACCACCACCACCAGCCTGCTCCTTGAGAGGCACAACAGTGTGATGCCATGCTAGCTTCCACCATCAGATTTTCCTTGGTTTTTTGTTTTGTTTGGAGTTTTTTTTTTTTAATGCCTCTCTAGCAGATTTTTAAACACAACCCACTTAGAACATCTTCCTCCAAGAACAGTCTGGCTATTATCACTTTAAGGCACCCCAATTAATTTTCTATTAAGGTTCAACTCCCTTGACAATAAATATTATTTGCAGCAGTTTTCTCTCCAGCAACAATTTATCATAATATTTTTAGATTTTTTGTTTTATTTTTCAATGACAGCAGTAATTTCTGACAAAATATGTAACAATCTGTTTTCAGTTTGTAAGCATAAAACTTGAAAATTGTATCAAAACTAGGATTTTTTCACCAAACATTCCCGAATTCTGATAAAAAGCCATATCTTTTTAAGACTTACATAATAAAAAAGTACACATCTAAAGCAAACTGTGTGAGAAGAACACTATAGCCAACATTGGACCTTGAAAACTGCAGGGTAGCTAAGCCCCTTCTGCTTCTCTCCCCACTCCCCAGCAGCCGCGCAAAGCCTCACCTCGGCTGCGGGGACTCCCTCGGGCGGCCGGCAGTGGAGGACGATCATCCCTTCGATGGGAACCTCCTTCCCTTGCGGGTCTTGCTCAAAGTTTTTGCGCAAATCTGCGGAGTTTAATGCAATAATTCATTAGACCTCCAAAAGCCATTCCTCCCCAAACAATCCTACGTAGGCTGCAGAAGTCAGCAACAATACTGCTTTGCCATATTCTTAAGTGGGGGTACCAAGCACTGGACAACTGAGAGCTACTAATTCTTCCCTAGGTGAGAGGCAAAGAGCTCCAATCATCTTTAGTTGTGTTTCCGTTTCTCCACCTTTCTGAAGCAATCTGTGTGTGTCTACAGAGACAATCCCGTATCAGAACCCACAAACTCCGTGGTTCCAGCTGTGCATTCCATCTCTCAAGCCCCTGCCTTTCTGAAACAGGGAGTGAACTACACAAACAACACCACGTTATTGCCAGGGCGCTGTCAGAACCAACTGAATGAAGCCAAGACGGGGTGAATCATTTTCCTGGTACATGCTACTTCAGATGAGTGCCAGGATAGTCTATAAAATGTTCTCAGCTAGATGTTTTGTTGAGATCGCCTACATGCTGCAAGCTGTAGGCAAAGGAAGGAACAGACTGCGAGCAATTCCGCACGTTCCTAACTGGCTGAGAAGACTGCTGCATTTCAGATAGCACGGCCAAGCTAGTAATTCAGGGTAAGAAACAGGGCACGTTGTCTCAGAGTCCCACTGATGTGGCCGCAGCACTTCTACGTACAAGTGTCTGGGTAAACCAGAACAGAGACAAGGGCAGCCCGTATCCAGCGCCACTGACCTCACCCAGATGTGCCCTTGAACATGGAAAGTTTTGCTCACTGTGAAAGGAAAACAAAATGTAAGGAATGTTGCTTACAACATGTGCTTTGAGAGTTAGGAGGTTTCCATTAGACATACTCATTGTCTTCAAACAGTGTCTCAAATTCCACAGCGTGGATTTACCGGTTTAATTTTCTCCATTGCTTACACTTCATGAAATACATCCCCGTAAACAGAAGAGGCTCCGAAACAGTTACACTTTAATATATCTTATAAAATACATTAAGACTTATTTTAGCAAGCCAGTCACTAGAGAAAGATGCACGCAGTGCATGTATTCTCCTTTTTATGATTCTTTGTTAATGTTGGGGTTTTTTTTCACACAGATAACCAATATCTTTTCCCATACCCTATTTAAAATGTCGTTCATTAACAGTTAGGCTGCAGTTGTGCTTACAAATGCCTTTATTAGGATGAAAACTGGAGTAAGATCCATCTTTTCTCTGCTTCCCACACTACCATAAAGAAATACTTACCTGCTTTTCCAGAGATATATAAAGTGCTGTAATGCTTTGGACTAGACTCACAATTCAGAATCTCTAGGCTTTAAGTACAAAAAAAAAAAGAAAAAAAAAAAATTGACACTACCACACTGTGCATCACAATGACAGGTTCTGTACGCTATCACAAATGCGACCTACCCATTCTCATCTCTGGTCCTCTACAGGGAACTCCCCGAGTCGGAACCCATGCCCTCAGTTAAGAAGCTGGGTTGTTCCCCACAGACAGGACACCACAAGTCCCCGAGGGGTGAGCCCTGGGAGCTCCTGGCGGCTGCTTTACACGTATCTGTTGGCAGCTGTTGATTTTTTCTGTCTGGAGTACTAACAAGCCCCATCATCTCTGCACTCAAGAACTGCTGTTCTTTTCATAAAAAACCATGGCTTCAAGTAAAAGTAGCACAGCAAATGGCCAGTACAGGAACACAGTTCTCAGGCGAAACATTCGGCCGCACTCCGCACCTCCCGTCAAGCAGCGACGGGGAGCGCTCTCCGCAGTGCCTGCTGGCTTGGTCTGCCATCCGCGGCTAGGGACGGCAGCTGGGGATGGGGGCTGCAGAACGGGTGCCACAGCGATGGGTTTAAAAGTCCCAACACACGGCTCCACCTGCTTCTGCTCATTCTGATTTTTACTCATATTGCCGTATTATGGGGTTGGGAAATCACAGTGCAGAGAAAAGTCAATAAAAATTCAATTCAGAATAATAGCCCTTTGCAGCTTAGCAATACAGGGGAATTATTAGCTCATTCAATGTTATGACAGTTAATGCAGTAAAATAAAAAACTGAATTTACACATATTTACACATTCAAACTAAATCAGCCAACACAAAAATCTGTCACTGCTCAAAATCAAGGAGTTGCTATATTGTCCTATTACTTATCTCAAACATTGATTTTAAGTTACCCTGTTACAAGAGCACAATTTTAGAGAAAAAGATGTATCAAAAATTGCTAGAACACTAGCTGATGAAGCTACCATTCAGAGTTTCTTGCCTGAACCTCCCCTACCCAGTTCCTCCTGCCTCTCATCTCCTTCCAAAAAGGATTTCTCCCAGCTCTTTGCAGGGCGTTGCCACCTTTTCCTGGGACTAGGTCTTTAAAGACCTCAGCTGGTGATTTAAAGGAAAAGGATTCACAACAGATTGGGGGAAAGTAATTTCCTGAATTCTCTGCTAGCAGCACTGCTGCAAAAGGATGGTTTCAGGCTCTGACTCTGTTACAAAAATGTAGCAGATCCAATTGCAAGGTAAAAATTGGATGAGGCTTCGAGTATCTCCACAATCTCACAGTAATGGTTAAGACCACCTATCTTGCTCATGATTTTAATATCTCCAGTAGTAGGCTCTTATAAATGTCTATATGAGCAGCATTTAAAATTATTTTTTTCTAAACAATATATGCTTAGTTCCATAGAGAAATGACGGAATTTCTGTAGTAGTCTTAGTTCTGGTTAGGATGTTTGCATCTCATTACCTCAGAGAAAGAAGAGAAGATATTTTTTCCTCTACTAGTTGGAGTTATTCCATTTTTCATACTTTTATCTCATTTTCCCCACAGCTTATCATACCTGACAACCAATGATATGCTTCAATATTGAAACCCAGATTTAAAACACTATGCTACAAAAGCTTCTAATGTAATCTTGCTTTTTTTTATATACAAAGTTAAATGGTTTTTTGTATTTTTTTTTGACGTCTCTGATCAACACAGAGCAAAAGGGCACTTATCGGGGGGGGGTTCAATTTGCATTAACCTTTTTTAATTACATTGCATTGTTGTGACACTGTGCATATGCAACCCAGAATCTCCAAAACAGACTTGCTGAGTGCAAACGCAAATCAACCAACCCACGTTAAAATAAGAGAGAGCTCTGAAAAAAACCATGGCATGGTTTCTGTATATTCCTGCAGTATCTCATAGGGAGGGCTTCCAAAAAGAGCAGTACCTTACCAGTCTCCATTTCTATTTGACCTAAAAGAGCAGTATGTTTCCATACCTCACAAAACCTGGAACAGCAGAACATCTCTCCTACTCACAGGCTATGCGGACAGATGCCTTCCTACTCTTGGAGGTCCCGAGGTGGCTCCATGCAACACACTGACACCAGTAATCTTCCGGCCCATGAAAATCCTCCACCTGCTGTCTCGTCACATTGATGAACACCTCTCGAACTTTCAGTCCTGAAGGGGAAAGATACAGAAATCTACAGTTGATACAGGCTATCTTACTTGGGCATAAAGCTAAGGTTAGCCAAACCTTTTAATTAAACAATTCCATTTTTAATCAAGGCAAAGCTTTAATTACTTTGACAATAATATTGCCACTAATTAAAAAGCTGAGTAGGTCATGATGCATTGAGTTACAAGAATTACCCATCCACTTCAGTCTTTGCAATAATATAACACCTCCCTCAGAAACCTTGTCTCTTGTGCCTTTTTCACCCAGGAGGTTTATCTGGAATTTTATCATATAATATACAACAACATTGTGTGGAAGGAGAAGAAAAAGGAAGAGGGGAATAAATTTCATAGCTCACAATGGAGATGGCTCTCTTTGCCACCCTATCCTTCCGGGAAGCAGTGAACCAGCTACAAAACTGAAGTCCTGCCTTTCTTAACCTTCACACACAGAAGTGTTTATAACATCAGATGGATACCTTGCTTATTTTATACGGTTTCCCAAAGTATAACCTGGCTAAATTCATCTGCAGTGCAATGTTGTTGTTGCCTACTGCAGATTTGCTTGTTGTTTATCAAAATGGATGTGTACGTCTTTTCCTGAGGTAGGAATCAGTTACACCTGAAGAGCTGAGTAAAGGATCTCAGGGAATAATCAAGGCTAGCCAGGAGGAAAAATGAGAAAAGCCCTGTGCTTTTGCTTAGCCTGCGACCATTTTCATAACCTCCTGGGCACAGGTGAAATTTAGCAGTATTGCCCTCCAGACCAGCAGCATTTGCTTCAGACAAAGCTTGAAGGTAAATCCAAGACATCAAGAAGCCTTGTAAACACGACACCTTGTTTTATACACTTGGGACGTTTGCCGTATCTGCACGTACCTTTGCATGACACCCTTGGGGAGAAGAAATATAATCCAAATCTGGGTTAAAAGGCATTAGGAATCATTTGAAAGAGCTAGTCAGAAAAACATTAATTTGAAAATAGAAAACATTCAGGCGTATTACTTTCCTCTTTCTCCTCCTGTGCAGTCCCAAGATACTTGTTTCCCCTTCACTGGCAATGAATGAAAACTCAATCTTAAAATATTTCATGCCTGTGAAGTTTACAAAGCAGCAAGAAATTTCTAAACCTGAACTCCATAAAAATTGGCTTCTGCTTAATCTCTGGCATCATTAACAGCTGGGTATTCCACTTCTGACAGGCACCAGGAAGCCAACGTGTTCCTTTGGTAAACAGGAGAGATGAGGCCCACTGGGGACGCTCCGTGAAGAGGGGCGGGGAAGGTCAGACAAGCTTAAAGTACTATAAAGCAATACAAAATTTTTGCTACTTTTCCTGCACAGGCAAAGGGGATTTTTACTTCTTTTCATTTAGCCTGGTTGGCTTGCCACGTTTCAGAATGATACCTAAAGAGATGGACAAACCTGTGACAGCTTCCTAAGTTGTCTCAATAATCATTTTAGTCACTCAAATATTTTCACTCTAATAAACAAACAGAGGTTTCCTGGTTGTTTTTATTTGCATTCTGTTTTGGTTTTTTTTACACATTGATGCAGCTTTCAACAAAACTGTTTACAAAACATCCCTTTATTTTCTGTCATGGTGAAAACAAGCCGTTATGAGGTACATACAGCACACAGAACTCCGCAGTTCTGTCAGAAACTCTCCTTGCTGACATACCGACTGTAAAACGCGCAATGAAAATGCACAATCTCAATTTAAACATCCAAACTGCTCTGACAGCAGTGAATCCTTGGATTCTCCATCCTACAACCATTCTGTAGAGTGATCTTTCTAGGTTAGAGATAAGAGCAGCTACAGTAAGTTCCATTAGAGAGCATCCGAGTCCTGGTGACCTGACACAGCAGGTCTTGACTGGCTGAAATTTGGCGTCCCACCATGCTGTACGGCACTGACAGACAGACACTTTCTTGTTACTCACCTACAGCAAAACAAGCTGTGTGCGGTCCCTGAATGATCTCAATCAAAGCTACAAAACATCAAAGCTTTAGAGCCTCCAAGTCCAAGCTAATTTGCAGCCATGTCCAACAAGGTTGCAACCCGTCTCTAGCTATCCGCCCATCCCAGGCTCAGCTGATTCCCACCACGACCTCTACGCAGCGTCTTCCTGCGGAAGAGAATACTCCCCGTTGCAGCCAATAACTACAGCCTTGCTGACAGTGCTGCCACTCACCCTCCTGGTCCTGGTCCGCTCTCTTCTGAACTCTCTCAGTTTCTGAGCTACTCCAGGAATTTTTGGAAGCAGCAGACAGAAACATGGGTATGAGAACTGCACATTATACAGCTTACAGATGCATCCACGCTAACGACAACAGAACCTTTACTGATAGCAAAAAAAAACCCAAACAATCATCACATGATGATGATTTTTTTGAGAAGCAGAAGCCATTTCTAGGCTCATTGGTACTGTAAAATTCTGAGCAGTTGTCAGTGAACAACAGGCATTTACAGCTTCAGATTTATTAAGGCAGAATATTCTCCAGCCCAGCTCTTCCTTTCATTGACACATTATTTAATTAATCAATATATCAGCCTGTATTTTCTGAAGCAACATTTAATGTGGTTTGAATCAGGCAAACAAACAGCATATGACTGTGAGAAGCTGGTGGTTCAGCATTTTGAGAATGGCACAGGTAGGAATTCAGGTCCTTTTAAAGGTCTCCCAATTTGCCAATAGACAAAATAAATGCATCCAAAATAGCAGAATCACAGAATTGTTGAGGTTGGAAGGGACCTCTAGAGAACATCTAGTCTTTGGGGAAAGTTATGTTTTGTTTATGGAGAAAGAACGCCTATTTTCATTTGTTTTAGAAACAACTACAAAAAGCAAACCTATTGGGAACAGAGGCATACATTCTTCATTTATCATCGCTATATTTCAACAACAAATATACTCACCTACCCTCTGGATCTCAAGAAATGCCAGAAAAATTGTTCATAGGAAATGACACAGAACAAAAAAATCCATGCAAATAAAACCAGGCACGTAATAAACAAGGGCAACATTTTACCTGTGACTTGTATAACTCTAATAAGCACTGCAGGTCCAGCCCTTTAAATTATTGTGTAAATTATAACCATCATCTTTTGTTACATAGTACAGCCTTACAGAATATAAAATTATGACCGTGGTACTGATACACTAATAAGCTTTCTGCACTGTTGGATGGTTTAGCTGCAGATAGACTAATGCTGGCAGCAGATGAATAATTGCTCTCCATGTACTAAACATAACAGAGCTGCACAGAACTTCTGCATTTGTCAGCTTTATTCATTTACATGAGAAAAACACTGACAGCAGTTATTGCTGTAATCCTTTTATTTATCAGACAAGAAAACTCTAGTTACTCGTAGCAGGTCTGATCCTCTGGTGAAACCATAAGTTGAAATATTTTTAAACTAATTCCAAGGTGCACGCTGCAACGTTCAGGCAAGAAAAATAAAGCAGAAGGCAATTAGTCAAACCGTAATTATTGTATTTTTGTCACAGTAGCATCTACTAGCTCAGGCTCTCACTTTATGAGGCAGAGTACATGGAGCAGAATTCCTGTTCTGCTGCATTCACGCAATCAGCAGAAAAGGCAGACTATGGATTACTATCTCTTTTCTGCAACTCAGGGAAAAAGGCAGGAGAAGCTGAAATAACTTGGTCTCTAACCGACCAGCTGACTGAGATGGGAACCCGTATCCATCGTAGTTGCAGCATGTGTTGGCTTGCCTGCACTGATTTTCTGCACAAACAGCAGCAAATCCACAACAGGAGAGACTTCAGCACGAACTCTCCAAGCCCAGCAGGACCCTTCCGTTCTCAGGCAGCCAGCACGTGTCGCAGCCTCTAACTACAAAGCTTACAAAACGACAAAAGCCGCCGCCTTCTCCTGCTGCTCCTCCTCTTCAAATTAACAGTGACTCCTGTCTTACTCCAAGACTTTTATTTCTGTCCTATAAAAACAAAATCATGTGAAATTGGATTCCATGTTCATCATAATGACAAAATGTACCCATTGTCTCCCAACAGCTGTCCCTCCTGCCCTTTTCTAAGCACACAACACAGCGCTGGAGGTAAAATCCATCACAACAGTGTTCCTTCGAGGGCCATTGCCAAGTACCTCTTGCATGTGCCTGGCTAAGAGCTTGCTGGCAGGAATTTATAGAGATGCTAAGATACATCTCTTGTATTCAGCTTTGAATTTCCTCTTGTTTGGGTTTCTTGTTGCTATTTTTCACCACTTCTCTATACATCCTCTCAGAATTTTAATCACACAAAAAATAGTGGAAAAGGACAGACTCATTTTCGTGTAGCGTAACCTCCCGTTAGTGAGCACACCAGAATCACACCCTTTAACCAGAGGCACCATGCTTGGCACAGATTCTAGCGCAGTTTTTCACAGATGGAGCCCACACAGTATGCAGAACACTGTGCATGCATGGCAACAGACATGTTTATGCCCCAGATTTGACTCCAGAAATGAGGGCACTGCCAGTATGCACATTAATTCTAAAAAAACCCAATAGTCTGCACTTTACAGAAGGCTGAGGAAGAGTTCCAAAATAATTTATGGATACGGACACATCATGGTGAGAGAGTATCCATGCCTGTCCTTCATCACTACACTGTACATAGCCTTTATTGCATCTTTATGGCCTAAGGACAATTACGGTAGTTTCTGGGGCACACAGACACACCGAACTGTCTGGACCACACGTATGTTTTAGAGAACAATACTTTTAGGGTTAGCTCTGTCCCTGGGCTGCATTCAAACCTGCAACGTTTATATTCCAGATCCCATTTGCTAAGCCTATGCTTCCGTGTCTCAAACCTTAATGTTACTGGTGTTATTTAAAAAAACCACCTAATGTTACTTTATCTTTTTTTATTCTGTTATTAATCCAAGGCTTAGAAAACATAATTGCAGCGTTCACAAGACAGATTTTCATTAACCATATGGAAGAAAAACATTTAGCGACGACATTTCTTCTATATTGATTCAGCAGTGCCTTTAGAAGTAAAGGTTATGCCTATTAAATTATTTTTGAAAAGGTAACTGTAAAAATTAAAATTCATCCAGATTAGCATTTACAAAAAGCCTTTAGTATGAAATTTCTTCAGAATGTGTCACTTAAAAAGAATGCCAAACACCACTTTAGGAGATGTAACTTCTTTTTAAATGGCATTTTTTCCTCTAAAAAGAATTTCTTGTATTGCTAGAGCGGATGTGATGCATACACGCTATTTCCAAGACATGGAGTTGCCTAGCAATCTTGGAATTCAAAAAAAGGAGAAAAGCAATAACAAAACAGAATTGTGAAATTACAAGACGGTGCAGCATTAAATTGGCCTGCAATACTTACCAAGATGCTTCTAAATGAGAAGAGATATAGGGCGTGCTGGGAGCATGATAAAATCTGTTGGATCATTTTCAGCTTTCTCCCTTCTCCTTCTCTTCTTTTAGATACACACTTTTACACAATGGATTTCTCCTACTTAATTACCTACCAAATATCCATCACTGCCTAGGGGCGAAGGCAAATTTCAACCACCACATTGGTGGTTTTTCAGGGTTCATCCTGACAGGAATTTCAAAAAAGCCTATGTTTCCCTGCTTCTAGTTCCCACTACAAATTACACCACTGAAATACAGAGAACAACTGTTCCCTCCAAAACTGTTACTTTCTTTCCGAAAGCTCTCTGTCTGAGGTTAGTGTTTGGTCAGTGTTGTCTCCACTTGGAAAAGTCGGTGGCTCATATCCTGTTTCATACCGTGCCTGTGTAACGCCTCCTACATCTACAGCTATTTTAATTTCCTTTGTTTTCCCCATTCATCCTATGCCTCTTCTGCCAGGACCTGTATGCCCCTTCTCTGCCTTTCAGCTCTGTCCTTTTTTTCCCCTCTTTCATCTGCTGATTTCCCATTTGCGTTCTGGGAAACCCCTTCTCCCAGCTCTGCAAAGCTGTCTCCACATGGTGCATCACAAGCAGGCATGAGCTGGTTTTACCGACACCCCAGGCCCACCAAAACTCGTTGCGGCAGCCCAGCAATAAGCTGAGGCTGACACTGGGCCCTGCTGCCACGGCTTACTGGCTGTGTTCAGGGCAGAGCCGACATCGTCATGCGATTGCTGAATTCGAGCTGGTTCCCACTCCTTCAGCTCAGTGCAAGCCTGCAACTATCTGCTAAGTCACGCGGCTCTCCTGTTGGTGTTATCTCCGAATGTCACCTCCTGCTCTTTGCTCTGTTTCGTACATTGTTGATCGACACTGCACTCAGAAGTATCTCCCGAAGGACACGTTAGCCCTTACCTGTAGTCTCATCCATGCTTTCCTCAGACACGTGCTCATTTTGATGGACCCATTCACCATTGCACTTGAAGAAAATCTGCATAGCTGGCATAGCTTTACAGCGCAAGACAATGGGGTTGCTTTTTATAATGTAGGCATCATCTGGTTCCTCCATAAAATGAGGCAGTGTTCCAGGAGCAGATGGGATAGACTCTGGAAGGGCTTCACTGTTATCATTTCCTGAAAGGGAAGGAAAGGAAAATACACATTTTTCATGTTGTTGCACCCTTTATATCATCTCATTTAATTGATTAAATACTGGTTTGAATTTTATTAAAAACTAATTTTACTAGCAAAACACCTGTAGAACTCCATAGCTGTCAGGATTCTGCTTGGCAAGGAATGCAACACACGTACACAAACAAAAACATCACATAATTTAAGTGTAAGAACTGTCAAGACAATTGACAGAAAAGAAAAATCAGAACCATCAGAAAACTGCATCGTCACTATTGCCAGTTTCATAGACGGGGAACTGAGGCACGGAAAGATTAAATGAGTCACCTAAGGTCATACAGAAAGTCTAGGGAAGAAGCAGAAACTAAACCTTATTCTCTCGAGTGACAGCCCAGTGCTTAACTACCAAATCTTCCTTTCTTTCACTGAATTTAATTTCCTTGAGACAGTTGCTGCAGATTTAACAGGGATCAGAGTGTTAACCACAGAGAAATATATTGATATGAGCAGCATTACTGTAGCACTCCAACGGTGGGATAAGCAAACTGTGATTTCATACCCACTTAGAGGAAATTTTCAATATGCTTTTACACCGTTCACATTTACTGCAGCCCCTTTAAGGTGATATAAAAGTGGAAAAGTGGTTTCTGTAGGGCCAGAAACTGCAAGACAGCGAGCTTTCTCAGCTGATCTCACAGTAGGATCCAAGGGCAATTGTTCAGCAATGTATAAGCCTAGGACTCTTGTTTTCTAAATTCCTGTGCTTAGACATGAACTTAGAAGCACTGGAACACAAGCTTTTCCTTTACTACAACTCTTCTAATTGAGTCAAATCCTAGTTGCTGCTGTCAAAACTGGGAAATTCCCATCGAGTTTTAGGAACGCTGGGATTTATTTCAGTAGTTTGTCAGTTTTGTGAGAAAATTCAGAGAACAGCAACAAAAATAAGTCAGAAGGGATCAATTTATGAAGGAAGATTAGAAAGTACTGAATATATACAGCATAGCCAAACGATGACAGAGGAGGACATAGGCTATATGCAGATGAAGGGCATACAGTACCAGAGAAAGGGGAATAGCTGAAGGCAATATATATGCGATTTAACCAAAACCAGTGAAATTAAGTTAGATGAAAGGTAAGTTATGCTGATACGAAGTCAGTCTAAAAACCTTCACAGGTCTAGTAGATTACAGAATAATGAGAACGTACTTTACTTCTATTAAAATAGAACACTTGGTATATCCGTGTGTGCAAATATATGCTGTGTACGTGCTGTGAGATCATCAGGATTTTCAAAATGAGCTCAGTGTTTTAAACTACATTTGCAGTGTACTTTATAAAATATTATCATAATTTTTAGCATTTTACTACTGAACATTTATGCCAATTTCCATCTTGTCAATCTTCAGTAATACTGTGTCCCTGCAGGCTTTATTAAATCCGTGCTTTATAAGAAATAACAAAAAAGTCATTATAAGATTTTGGAGAGGCTTGGAAATCCCATGCTCCCTTCAGTGCTCTGAGTGCTTCACAAGGCAGCAACATGCCTGGGTTGAGGAAGAACAGCGGACAATGATGTAAGGATCATTCAGCTAGAGAACTCAGAATGACCCATTGTTAGTCCACTAAATTTGCTATTTAGGGCAAGACGCAAAGGACGAAAACCCAGCCCTGCTGAAATGGAGGGCACAATTCTCCTCGCAAGCGCTGTCCGTATTTAATGACGTGGCTTTATGTTCTTGTTACTGATGAGCACCTGGAAACAACAGGCTCTACACCTCTTCCAGGATTGTGTGCTTTTGTCCAGCTCACCTCACCAACCGATAAATTGAGTGACGCACAACGTTTTTTATGCTATCACCAGCAGAGTGGTTTTGGGCTGTGGAAGTGGCTGACTCCTAAGGAGAACATTGAACATAAAGAGGTAAATCAAGGTGCATCTTTTCATTTAAATGTAACTGGCAGTATATTAAGTGCCCCTGACAATCAAACTAACAAAGATCACAGTACACAGAAGGAGGAATGATTTTCTGTATCCCATCCCCAACAGACTCACAGACAGACATTACTATATTTTTGCATGCTGTACAAATGTAATTGCTTGAATTCACTGTTGTACGACATTTTATGACCCAGATGAAATCAGCATCTGGCAAGAATTTACTTCACTAAGTTCATACAACTGTTAGCAGAGGTAAGCAAAGCAACTCGTTACCCCGTGTGAGGTTGGGCTGGAAGGCAACTCAGTGCCTGTAAGAAAATTCACAAAGGACTCGCATTCCTTGCTTTCCGTTTATGGAGATATAACTCTCCTCCATATGGCTACCTAATCAGACAGGGACTGCAATGACACCCGTTTAACGAGTTGTGATATCTGGAAGTTTTGCATCATAAATATTTAGTGTGATTTATGATACACAAGACTTACTTTACTGGTCCCTTTATCACACTCAAACAGAAGAGTCACACAGCAGTATTTTGGATACATTAAAATAAATACCCTTCTGCATTTAAATGTCGCATTCTAGTCCTAATTATGATGATATTTCCTGCCACACTAAAAAAACATTTGATGATTCGACAAGTTGCAGCTCTCTGGGACTGGACCAGGCATGATCACTCTCTGAACAAGTGCTGCTGTTTACTAAACCACAGCTACAACAGGAAATTCAGCAGTGAATCGACAATGCGTACTCGTCCATTTTTAACTGTTCACTGATGCCAAGAGTAAAGTTAGATTAACAAATGAAGTATATTTTTCCCTCACTTTCAAAGGCCACCCTTTTCTTTACTCTTTTTTTCATCCATCCCACATTTTTTACTAGCAAGGACTCCTTTCTAGCCTTGGAGTCTTTCCAGCTTTTATCTCAAAGCTATATGTTCTTACCAACCTGTAGAAGTAAAGTTTGTCATGCTAAAGAAATGGTAGGCTGCTACAGAACTTCTCTCAGCGAGGTCTCTCAGAGTGTTTCACAAATCTTAAAACCACAGAATAAACTAGAAGACTTTGCTTTAGCAGAAATATGTTTCACACACGACCTTCCCAAACATCTATACAGCAAATAAAGGCATTTAAAAACAATCAGCATGAAGTTTGATCTCTGAAACATTCCTGTTTAAAGACCATAGTACACCAATTAGTAGAAAAAAATTTGACACCTGTACAAGCTGTCCACCATGAGATACTCTTGCATTCATCGACAGTCATCTGAAACAGCGGTGTTCTGCGATTACCTTACATTTCTTCAGTAACAGACACAGGTCAGATGTACCTTCTCGTCTGGTATCGCCTACCAGATCAACAGACCTGACACGTGCACGTAGGCATGACAGAGCGGAAATACTTCCGTGTTCTTGTTCTAGGAGATACTACTCTGATTCCACTAGTTGGTACGTTGTAGTAAACCTAAAAGAACTCGTTCCAGTACACTGAAGTTCTTTCAACCATACTGTAGTATCTATGAAATTCAAGCGCGCTACATCCTTCTCCCTGCATTTTTGCAACTGCTAGAAGGTGACTTCTGGCATACCGCTATCGTTCTGTACCGACCATCACTGTTTCAAGTTGGGCCACGTCCTCAAGACCACAGCAACAACATCTCTATGAGTATATGTATACATGCACACCATTAAATATGTAAATAACAGGAGCTGTCACAGACCATAATCAGATCACTGCTAATTAGATAAACTGTAGGGAAGTAATGCCTAAACTGACGTTCTGACATTCTAAGAACCAGGTACTGTCCATTCTTAATCAGGCAGAACAAATCCCAGGGTCAAGTGCTAAAAAATATTATTTAGGAGGCTATTACTGATGTTCTATAAATATACATGCATTTCAGGATAAATAATATTTTGGCTAACTACAGTAGCTGCTGACCAAAGCAAAGCCTCTCCTGAAGTGCACTTAATACTTATTTTTTTAACTTAGTGTGTCTTTCTTTTGTGCATCATCTTTCTTGTATCCTAACTTGTAAAGCCTACAGGAACTTTGTCAGGGTTTTGATTTCAAATTATTAAAGTTTTTCATTCATAACTGTCAGTTTTCAAGATTCAGGCCATTCATAGTTACAGAAAAATAGCTGTTTTAATGCAACAGTGAATGACAGAAGACCAAACTATCAAACACAATTCTTGCATTTTTCATTCCTGGAAAATTACCTTTCAGGAAGTGCTTTATGTTTTATGTTCTGCACACTAGTCCAATAGGGACTTTAAATCTTTTTATGACAATAATAGAAACAAGAAAGAAAGGAGAACAAAAAAGAAAAATTAGGAACAAACACTAAATTCTTCTATGAAATAAATATACTGCTGTTAGTTGTCAGATCACGTTAGAAAGTCCTGATAGCAGCAGACATGAATCCTTCAGTATCCAAAACTGATTAGGATGTAACTTAGATGTTACAGTGAGATTTTAAAACAATGAAAAATCATGAGTTCTAAACTTTTTGTTTCAAATTAAGAATTAAAATAAGTAGCACTACTTTTATTTAAAAAAAAAAAAAAATGTTGTGTCCCAAGCAAGCCAAGTAACTTGCTGGGAATAAATATTAATAATGCCTTCAGAAGGGAATATTAACATACCCTCAGAAGATTATTAACAACCACCCTCAGAAGACAACTACATCCTCTAATGCTACCCATCATGGAAGATTCCATTATCACCACCACTTTCAGATCATAAAACCCAGTATAAGCTGCAGTATCCTCTGTTTCCTTTATCACTCCATCTCCTCACCCAACCCCGCAAAAGAGAACACAGAGTTGTTTAACGGCTGAAAGCACAGACACAAAGACTTCTCACAAGCTTCCAAACACAGTCCCTTTTACATTTTGGTGGTACCAGAGAAACACAGCTCTAGACAAAGTAGCAAACATGATTGTTTTCCTACCTTCGTTTCCTCCCACTCTAAGCATTCCTAAGATCAGAGGATCCCCACTTTCCCCTTCTGCCTGTGGGATTTCTCTTTGGTTTAGGTTTTTTTTTCTAATTTATGTAACTTCTGAAGACTATTTTCTTTATCAGCTTTGCCCACAGGGAGACAAGCGCCATCCTGATGTAGAAGCATGTCCTCTAACTTCCTTGACTCGCTCAAAAGTTCCTCCCCTTTTGCTTCCTTTTTCCATGTCCCCTGAATTTATAATATTGGTATTAGCATTTCATTTCTTCATTAGGCTTCTGGATATTTTCTGCACTCCAAGCCTTACTCCCCTGTAGGCAATTTAGGAAAAAAGCACCTTTTCCCAGATGCAAATGTCCCAACCACTCCTCTGGCCAGGTCTATTCACCAGCTGAAAGACAATTAGTGATGACCACACTTGTAGCCACTCACTTTCTTCCCATTCCATGTATCGGATGCTGCTGATTCCTGTTGAACTTTGAACCTGCAATCATTATTTTCTGCAAAACTAAATAATGCCAACTGTCTTCACACACATGCTCATTTTTACAGGAAAATCAGAAGATAAAAAAAGTTCACGTTACAAAATACGTAACTTCTGTATGTGCGGAACGGTTTTCATAATGAAATTTGAGTCATTATTATTCTAGTCAGAAAAGCAACTTACTGAGATTTGTCTACGTTCTTTTAATCATATGACCCTGTCCCATATGCAACAATGTGGGTTTTTTGGAACTCACTCAGATAGTGATGGAAATACGAGATTTTGTTGCCCACATGAAATCCTTTAATGCCTTTGTTATTTCCTCTAGTACATGGATTTACAACAGCCTATAGGGACATGGTATTTAGCAAAGATTGACAATACAGGAACAGTGAGAATGGTCAGTAATAAAACATGCATGCTGATGAGTTTCACTGCATAATTTTCTTTAATCTCTATACATTGAAGGGGAATCCAGTTACTACTTATTCAGCACTCCTGGCAAATGATACAGAACTGTTTAATTGGTGTGACTGCCATAGAGCACCTGCTGTACAGCCATTGCTTGCCATAGATGGATCAATAGGAGATACAGATCTGCGGACAAGCAAAGTGGCAATTTTAGGAAAAATAATCTTCTGAACTTCAATTTTAGCGTCCTGTACTGCATATAGTTATACGTAAGATGCTGGGGAAGAAAAAAAATGTCGTTCTACATCTATTTGGTAAGCGCATGTGAATGGTGCAAAACTATGACACCCAGTGAGGAAATTCTTGAAGACTCTTAACTACATACAGCAAAAGCTAAAACTGGGCCATGAGCTATATGGTAAAATTTTCAAAACTGTTCCAACTAACTTGGGCTTCAAAGTAATTTCTCTTACCAAAGGAACTACCAAGACTCTATTCTTGCTGCCTTTAAATATTTTTACCAATGTCTCAGTCACCGCTGATTCTCAAAAATAGTCCTCACTAGTTCCTAGTCCTGTTGGGAAAGAGAGGCGGGAACTGGGAACAAAGAATCCCCAGCATTACCAGTCAGCAGTTCCCACTAAACAAAACAAAAGACCAGGATACGGTACGAGTATGCTAGAGCAAAACAAGGAGTGAGGAAAGCAGTGCTGCTTATGTTCAGACACATTCATACCCAGTGTTACTTTCCAGCAGATTCCACATGCCAATGACTTGCTTAAATGAGGGATATTTAATTCAATAAATGAATATATTAAAAGCAGCTTGGGAAGAATGTTTTCAGAAAGAAAACGTGGTTATGCACCTGTAAGTACACTAAGCATTCACAGGTAAGAACTACAATGTGGGTACGCTGTTTCTTATAAATGTTCCCACAATTCCTGTAAAACTTCCACATAAGGTTTAATGGATTAATAAAATCTGGATATAATTCAAACAATAATTGATTTGGAGGAATCTTTGGTATTACATTTTACTGTTGGTAAGAGCTGATTATGCGTAGCTGTGTTGGCTTCCAACTGGGCAATATTAGAAGGAAACATCAGCACATGTGAAAGGTATGGAATTAAGAACTGTTCTTAATGTGACTTCTGTGCCTAAGCAAAAGTTATAAAGATAGTCGAAACACCTTCAGGCACATGGAGCAGGTAATTGGAACTGAAGCATGTACATGTATCGGAAATACATATATTTAGGGTCATTTTTCTCTCTACTCTGCGATGTTTGTTCACTTCTCATTTCAGTAGGGCCTGAAATCATAATTAGGTTGCCAAGACAATATCCCATGAGTACAAGATAATAATAAAATATCAAAGTGGAGAAACATAAAGATGTCACTGATATTTGAACCGAAATGACTTTCCGATACGAAAACAAAACAAAACAATGTCAGTGCAAGTCTGTGGAGACAATGATACAACAGTAACGCCAAAGTCTCAGTGCTAGCACAAGTCTGCATTTACAACAATTTCCTCTATAGGAAACAGCACAATGCCAGTGGAAATCAATGTGATTTTGGTAAAAGCATCTTTCGCCTATCTACTCCTCTCCAATTCGCGGCCTGGCACAGGGTAGGGCTGAGCAGGTGTGTATTGCCTACGTACATGGGTATATACCGAGCAATTCAGACCAATTTCTCATCCTAACATTTCAGTACAAGACAACACCCTTACGGAAACTTCCCATTGCAGTGTGACAGCTGCCCCCCAGGGCTTCACAAAGGGATAATGCTGGATGACCCAAACACAAAAAGAACTGCCAGCTATACCCAAGATACACACGAACTAAGAGTATTCTGGGCTTACGGTGACATCAAAGCAGAGACAAGTGGAGAAACGTCAAGCAGATGAACTTGCTTTTGAATAAAAAATACATTTGAAAAGAGCAGACATCAAAATAATGTACATTTGCGCTGGTTCTCTCTGGGTTTGTGTATTCTAACTGTAGTTTTCATGGTTGTGAAACACAAATAAGATAACCTCAAAATCAAAGACATTCAAACCCAGAATCATATTCCATGATCAACTTTACTTTATTGAAAAAAAAGAGGCTAATATCACAGGGAAGATTCTAAGCTGGTAAAATCATATTACAGCTAAATTGTTTCTACTCATTTTCCAGAATGGACTGAACCTCATAGCAAAACTCATGGCTTAACTGTTAAGTACCTACCAAAAAGGCTTGTGAGGAAAAACTCTTTTTGATGATGTTTTTATACCCAGGAGTACAGAAGACCATAACACGAGAGTTATCAGTTTCAGAGCATTCTGCAAAGCAGAGAGAATTTTAAATGCTTCTGCAACCCAGTAATACAGCTTTTCTCTTTTTTTTTACAGGATATTCATCCGCCCTACAAGGAGGGAGCATTTCTCCTGCTTTTAAGCTACACGTCTGAGGCAGCTGCCGCTTATGTTTTTAAGATACGCTCTGAGCAACTGCCATCTCACGGGATGCCATCTCGTTGGGAAGTCGAAGTAAAAGTTACCATGAACGGACCCCTTCTAACTCCGAGTGCTGTGCGGATGAAATCTGCTACCCTGAGAGGGTCTGAGACCGATCAGTACTTGAAAAACTCGACTGTGCAAGTGAAAACCAACATGTCTCAGCAAGTGAGCCAAGCACTTCAAAGCATGGGTGCTCCTTTGAACAAAAGGGAGCACTGGTGGGAAATCAAGGATTGCTTAAAAACCCACTCCACCACTGCGATCACTTCTGTATTTCACATCTTAGCAGACAGGGTCTCCTACATTTTCAGCACATGTTGAAAGTCACAAGTGCTGTATAAATATCTCAGGAAGCCAACTTTTGATATCAGTATATTAGTTTCATCAGACCCTCTTGCTTCCTATGGATATAAAGTATAAACTTCCAGCAGCTGTACCATAATCCTTCTCATCAAATATTTGGGCGACAGGTGGAAAATTGTTCTGCCAGCTGAGGAAGACAAAATCCATTCCTCCTGGCAATTTTCTGCAATGAAAACTCAAAAAAATGAATGTGCAATAAGTTGTGGAAATAAATCTAAAATATTATCACACAAAAGCAGTGTGCTCAGAATCTTTAGCTGCAAACGAACTCTGCTTATCTGAATTTTAAAGAATCTCATTTCTGCTCCTGTGTGCACAGGACTAGATATTAGGCTGGGTGCTTCTGCTTCAGACTGTTAGTTATACACCTGCGTTTTTTTCCATTTTGCTTTGCTTTGAAATGCACTATGGCTTCTTTGATCATCATTTTTTTTTTCTTGCTTTCATCAGGAAAGTCTGACAACAAATCTGGGAAGCACATATTATCCATTTCTTTTCACAGAAGGGTAAGCAGTCACTCCGAAAATGGACTACGTGGATAAGAGCAAGGCATGAAACCAGGAACCAAATGCCACAGGGCTGTGTTCCAGTACTTAGTAAACCCATGCTAAGCTGCATACGCTACCCCTCTGTTATTTAGAAGGCTTTGGTCGACATTGTCTCCAGCTTATTAGCAGGAAAGGAGAGTGAAAGTCTATGTATAATCACAGAAATAAGTTGTCTTAATAGGATTAAAAATCAAGGCAACTATGAAGTATAATATACATACTTGTACATGCCTGTTCATCTATTCACTGTAACAGCCCTTTCCTACATAACTAACTTTACGTCTACAAAGCTGTAAAAGGTTAAATGCTTTTTCAACAGCGACAAAACAGACATGTAAGAGGAAGCCCCAGCTTACAGAAGCCTACCCACAGACTCACAAGTGGCGAGTGGAACTGTCTGGAGAATGACAGAAAGACCTGCCACAGCTGTGAGCAACTGAGTGAGCCTACTTTAATAATTCACTGCTCCTTGGCCCAAACCCCATGGCAGCTAACCATGTGCACACTATTTGTCCATTAAAAGGCAAGTCAACATGTTGGTCTGAACCACCTATTCTGCTCACTGACAAGGAGCACACAGATGGGGTCCCTTAACTGTAACCGAGCAGAAAAGCTGTACACCCCAAAACATTCCAATTTCTTGTATTTCTCTGAATAAACCCTTTCCACCCCCCTCACTTTTCACCAAACAGCAGCAACAACAGTAGCATCCAAATGTCTTCTCACACAGAATCCACTTGAGAAAGACTCTACGATGTCAATAAAATTTTTCTGTGACAGTATTCTTTAAGAATACGAAGCACTATTCCTTTAGTGAGCAGGACTTCTTCCACAGAAAGGATTTTTATGCTAATGTGAGGCCATTTTCTCAATCCTCATTTATTCCATCTTCCTTCCCTTTTAATACCTTATGAACTTTAGCTAAGAGCTGTATACTTTCCTTAAAATTCATAGTCCTCGTTTAATCTCTGTGCACATGGCAGAAAGCACAATTTAGTTATGTATATTTGTTTATATAAAACTGAATAAAGTCTAAAAGCATCACACCTTTATCCACAAATTCTAGCCTTAATTATTCTCTGACTCTTCACCAAATGACCCAAGTAACAAGTACTTCTGCAGCTCTACACAGGGGTACACCTTCCGAAGTTGAGGTGACTAAGACAAAACCGATACCAGTTCTACAGTTTGAGGTGACTGCTCACATCACCCACACAGATCAAGAACGAAAGCAATCGCCTTTCACCATCTCCACCTGTTCTTAACCCTGACCAGAAACTATCAGCTCACTTCATGCTGCCAAGTCCCAGTGGGATTAGTGAGCAGTCTCAGCAGAGCAACCAAGGAACAAATGGGACATGGAGACCAACTCCCGTTCATTCAGCTCCAGTGGGTTCTTTTTCTAAAAAGAAAAAGAGAGAAAAGAGAAGAAAGTCCTTTTCACTAGCACCACCTTCCCTCTAGAATTTAATATTTGGCTGACATTGTTGTGCCCTCTCTTCAGCCATTGCATAAGAAACTTACAGTTCAATGAAATTTGTAGAAGTAACTTTCCATAAACCATGTTGTTAATGCATTGCAGGAGAGTAGGCCATTTATTTTCACCAATGAGGATTAATATGTTCATAAAACATGAGCAGTCTTTTCTATGCCAACAGAGATGAATGTGTTATCTTATAGTAATCCCTTCTGTATTCTGAACCTATCTATATCTAGGTCATATATATTTATAAAAATGATATACTGCATTTATTAAATATTAAGTGGATTACAAACTTGAAGAATCTTTCATACATTCACATATTTATTTCACATCTAGATTTTGTTTTAAGCAGTATGCAAGGAATATAAACCTTTAAAGGAAAAAAGATTCTCCAGCTTTCTAAATAGACCAATCTGTAAAAAAAGTCTTCCAGCATGCAATGTGCGAAGAGTATCAAACTAGAAGAAAAAAAATTACTTTAAAAACGCTGTGAGAAAATATGTGGTAATACCAGACCTGTACATATGAGAGAATCCAATGGATGATGGCAATGATTGTGGATTTAGCTAACAGGACTGAAAAGACCAAGGCCTCAACAGATTATTGAATGACCTCCAAACAACCCTAAAATTCTCGGTATGTATCAAATACCTACTTATCACATGCCGACTACATACGGTTTGTCTTAAATGGCAATAGCATTAGATATACAAATATTAACAATGGTTTCCTGGAAATACGTCATAGTTACTAGGTGGTTGCAGGGAGAGAGGGGAGAAGCCTTACTATCGTCCTGTGCAGTGACATGTTTCCGGATGCTGTAATAAGGCCACCAGATGTGTCACCATTGGGCTTGATCACCTTTGGGACCAACAAATTGCCTTGAAGATTCAGGCCTTGTTGTTGCCTAGGATACCTGGCTTGTTTAAGGTGACAAGAACTCTGAATAAATTAACCACTGTCATTTCGCTAACTGATGTTCCATGCGCCTCAGAGGGCTGCCAGCTATAATGGTTGCCATTAAAAAGTCAAATATTTACTTAAAGTTTCTACACTATGGAACAGGTCTTGCAGGCAGCTGAGTAAAGTCACTTGACCAATTTAACACAGAAGCAGAAGATAAAGCAGGAGATATAAAAATGAGGGAAGGCTTCTCTGGAGTGCTCTGGTTGGATCTTCTGTGTATATAGATGATATCTTGCATTTACATTGAAAGATACACACATAATTCTTTAGTAGACAGTCTGTGGCACACAAAAGCAAATAAACGGTCTTGCTAAAGTCTAAATTTCAGGGTTTTTTACCCAAAGGACATTTTTAGAACTTTGAAATTAAATTTTCACTTCACATATAAAAAAGTAGCTTTGAACTTCAAGTGCCTATGACCCAGAGAGGGAATGAATGAGAACCAAACCAGCGCAAGGATAAAATGCTCATTTTGATCCTCTGCAATGAAGAAAAATAGTGGATTTCTTCCATCTATGAGAATATTAGGAAAAAAAACCCCAATTATTATTTTACTAATGATACTAAGAGTGCAGCAAATAAAAATACGTAACTGCTTGGATTCCTTTCACACATAACAGATAATTCACCCACAGAAATTGAATTATGTTAGGATAAAGTTAATGTGCTTATTAACATAAAAGTCAAGGGGAAATGATCATAATGTAACTTGTTTCTAAATACCACCAACTCATTTTTATTAGAATCCAGCAATTTGCAGAATACATTTGAGCCCAAATCTAATCAGATATACACTAATAGTTTTAATCTGCTGCCCTCCTTCTGTGTTCCGACCCTCCAAAGACTGAAATCAGCTTTGAAATTATGATGATGGGATTCTTCAGCTGCTAGCACTGCTCAAAAGATACTCCACCTCAATTGCTCTGCCTTGATTGGCAAGGCTGCAATTATCAGTTGGATCAGCTGCACTGTGATACACCAAAGAGAGTGACTTCCATGGGAAAAACTAACCAGAAGTAAACCAAAAACTCCAACTTGTCCAAAAATGATGAGTGTAAACTAGAATTTCTCCCAAGTACAATTACCGATTTAATGTATCCGCTTATCAAACCCCGAGCCAAAATACAGTACCTGCTGATGCAAGTACTTCCAGCTCAGCAACAAAGCAATAATAAATAGAATGAATTCATACCCAGTTCACAGTTGCACCTGTGGTACAATGCTTATTCTTAGCTACAGCAGCATTTTATTTAGTGGATGGGCCACAGAGCTCTTTCCTGCAACTTAATTCACAAATCAATTGTCATTATTAAGGCTAAAGGCGCTGACGTGCCCAACTACCAATTCAGCTGCTGGAGGAGATGCTTACTGCAGAGCTATTCACATTCTGCTTCAAACTCAACTACGGACAAGTTTTTGTTTTGTTTGCAAGCAAGTAATAAGGCTGCTGTAAAAGTGCTGATAATGTATTAAAAGAGAGGGGGCAAAAATAACCCACACATATGCCAAACTGCGCTGCTCTTAAAACTACTGCAGCATTAAACCTGTTCTGCAGATAAATGTCAGTTTAATTTCTTTTGTAAATGTTGGAGGGGAAAAAAACCCCACCTTTTTCCTCCACCACTGAATGATAAGGCATGCCATTCCTGACAACAGATGCTGCCTAACAAAGCGCATCAACACGCTTCTTGGCTGCCAGCATAGGAAAGCTAGGCAGTACTTGTTTAACGCTACGCTTATAATCGCAGCAGAAACTCTCCCCAGCCTGTCCGTTTAAATTCCTGAAACCCCTGCATTCCAGCAAGAAACCTAGCAATGAACTGATATTCTCAAATACTGAGGGCACATGACTGCACCGGAGCCAAGAGCAGAAAGCAGCACACACCACCTCTGAAACAGAAGAGCAGTTAGATCAGTGAATCCTTATTTGTCCAAAGACTGATATTTGCATGAACAAAGCTGAAGACAAATTCTACTACAAGACACCTCAAAATGGAGTTTCTAAATATGCAAACGTTAGCAGCAAGTCTTACTATTTCTAAATTCAGATAAAAATAATGTTCTTTTACAAAAATGTACAGAGATCCTACTTGAGATTTTCAAAGTATTCTAGAATTGGATGTTTTCATAGTAGAAGTTTTGTGTTAATAAATACTATCATTTATCTCCTATTCTTTTGAGAAAGACCATAGAAACCTCAGGGTTTGCGCTGAATCAAAGTTAAAAAGCCAATTTCTTCCCTTGTATTTAATAGTTAGATAAAACCTGCACTAATACAATGAGAAAAGCCTTGAAAAAGGTGAATTGGTTCAGTGTAAGCTGCTATGGAGCCAGCTCAAACCTGCTTAGTCGAAAGGCTCATTCCAGAACTTGTTTGCCTTAAGACCAGTTAAGCTGCACCACTGTGGAGGCAATGCCTGGTTTGGCACTAAACCCTCCCAAGATCCTGGTTTGATCCCGAGTAACACAAGGCAGCCACCCAAACCCCACATGGATTTCAATATATACGGGAGCTGTGATCACTAGGGATAAGACAGCAAAGATCCTGAGTGGCACGCAGGGAGCGATGTAAGCACATCGACCTTAGGAACAGCTCTTATGCCTACCTGCGCCACTTCCAGTATCAGCCAAAACATTGTTCCCATTTGAAAAGCTGGCATTTTTCATGTATTTTCTTCTTCTGCCTTGCACAGTAACCTTGCTGTGAATCAAACTCAAATGTCAGTCACTGTCATAAGAAAATTATAGCACTTAAAAAAGCGAGTATGGTGTTTAAATCATTACTATCTGAATAGACAATCGCACAATTCCAAACACAACAGGAACTTCCCCTCCCACCATTTTTGAGCCGTAGCCAGTTACCAAATACACGAGTAACGTGAAACAAAACAAGAATTGCAGGGTTTCTTTGACTTTATTTACAGGTATTGTTTTAGAAAAGGTATGAAGTAAATGAAAACAAGGACCTGACCTAAGACGAAACAGATAGAGTGACTTTTCTGCCAAGTAAAACGTGTAACAAGGACCAGAAATAAGAGGAGGTCGTATTTCTTTCCTAGTATCTGCAAACAGCTCCCTCCAGCCCCTCCTTAGCTAATACAACCTCTTATCCTTTGTATCCAAAGTTATACTAATAATTACACTTACATGCATCTTACATTCCAACTTTTGCTGACATTCCTGTGGTAGGAAGCCAATCTGTTACCCTTCATAATTCATCCCAAGGACGCAAGAGAGCATTTCTCTTCAGAAGTCATAAAAAATTCCCTAAAACATATTAATAAGCAGAGTCTTCAGTGCCCAAAGTGTTCACTAGCAAATATTCACCCCTTTTTTTTTCTGGTCATACTGCCATTAAATAACAAATTTGTTCCTAGTACAGACAAATACAACTTCCGGAAAAAATGAATTAAAAAGAAAAGAAGAGGACTCCCTAAATTAACTCATCTGCTACTGAAAATTTTATGTTTCACATAATAATGTTCATTCCTGCTACGTTCACAGAAGAGAATATTATGCCTATGATGAGATCTGGGTTCAGTTAATTACTGAGACAATATGGAAATGCTTATTTGAAAAAAAACTTATGCAAAGACAGAAATACAGTTTTGTTTCTTCTAGCCCAAAGTGAGAAATCGAGCTCTTAAAAGACAGGCACTTTATTTTAATGCTGACAGTTTTTCAGACCACTGCAGAAATGCATGTATCAAAACAATTTAGGCACACTCCGTAGCCAAGAGTAAGACATCACAGTGTAATTCTCACCAACTGAATCTTGTATCCCCTAATGGTCTAATTAAAATTGGACTAACGAACGCTCAAGTTATTTTTGCTTCTTCAGGTAATTCAAACTTTATAAGAAAACAGATAACATTAGGTATTAATATACATCATTCCAACTATAATATACTGTGCAGAATTTAGATATGAGTTTAAGATGAGAAGAATACTAGGTTTTCCAAATTCCTATAAAATACAGAATAGCAAATCTTATTTGCAAGCATTTCCATTCCTTGTTGCATTCTATACAAATTAAATAGAGAGATTAATTAAATTTAATGATGGATCTTGATATTCTGAAATTTTATTTTGTTGTGGTTGGTGAAAAATCTTTCTCTGGAGCTAAATAATACAGTTTTGGAAGCAAACATTTATGATGTTTTTTTCTTAAAAAAAAAAAAGTACTTCAAATATTATCCAGTTTATGAAGTATCCAGTATCCCTCATAATGGGAAAGATCCAATGAGCAGATATTTTCTACATATGTAGAGAGACTTGAGTCAAAGATGTTTTTTAGCTCTTTCTGTAAATACCAATTAAGCAACAGGTGATATTTACATTTTCAGAATTTAACGTGTGTTTGGAGCAACTAAATGTAACATAACAAAGGAGAAAAAAACAGCCAGTGCGATGGGCATTATAGCAATCTTTGTGCTACATTAAAGGGTAAGTCTGTACTGGCTATTAATTTTGTATCTATATACTTTTTCACGGTATCCTCCTGCTTCAAATATTTAATGAAATAGACACATGACCAGCTGCACCAGCTAAACGAAACGGACACCAAGAGAGAAGTGTGACAAGGACACAGTAAAATACCCGTCTTTTACAGTTTCTTGCTGTAGTGGCTCTGCAGACTGGTCCGTTCTTCATTAACCCACCTGCCATGCACTGGTCATTATTCAGCCACCGCGTCGCTGCCCTTGGCTGCCATGCATGCAAGCCGACCCATCTGCGTAAGTGCTATCATTCAAATTCTGAAACTGCAGTTGAGAGGAAAACCCCAAAGGAAGATCCAGAAACAAACACACACTCCCACGTTCCTGTGCTCCCTCTCCAATTAAAGAAATTAATTCACCAAGTCAGACATAACAGGGGAGGAAGGATTAGGCAACACAAGGAAAAAGAAACAACAGGAAAATTGCTCTAGAAGGCACACTGGACACAGCTATCATTCATGTTTCAAATTAGCACAAGTTATCGCCGTCCAATTGTACTCATGACACATGCTGCAAGTGAAAAATATGCAATATATTCTCAAAACCAGATTGGCCTGCCATATCCACATCTGCTGAAGTGATACATTTGCAACATCTGGTAGTTTCTTAAGCCCCAAAGAAAATGGAACCCAATTAACCTGTGGTCTTTACTCTTACAATTTCCTATTGACTATGCCAGCTTAATCAGGAGTTGAAAGCCTGGATCCACTACTACTTCCCTCTGGCTCCTGAGTATCATGGAACCTCTTCTCTCAGGACAGACAGCCTTCAAATGCACGTGCTTCCTAACAAGGGGTAACCAGTTAGTAGGTTGAAAAGTGGAGGCACTAAATGTCAGGAGAATAGCTGTGTTTACTCACCTTAATATCACTATTTTCAAAGGAAAATCTTAAATCAGTCTGGGGTTTACTATTTTCTGCTGAAAATATCCTGTAGCTTTATTGGCCAGTTTGATTCAGCCAAAACACCTGCAGCATTGTAGCCTACAGTAAGCAGATGTGCTCTGCAGATTCATGATTCACTGCAAAGAATATTTTCAACCTGAATACTTTAGTGAACTGCAAAGTATGACTGGGGCTATTTTCCTACTCAATACAGCTTCAAATTTCCAATAGACATTAGCAAAAAGTTCTAACCTCCACAGAACTTGTACGATCTATACACATATATAATTAAATAAGAAAAACCTTATGAACCATCACTTTCATACAGGATTCCAGAATCTTAAGTCTTACATATAATAACAATGGACATTAAAAGAAAAAAAAGCAAACCCACACACAGAAAAGACATCATAGACAGAAAAGACAAAAAAGATGCATTTATGAGAATACAATGTGTTAGCATTGCCTTCCCTTTTAGAATTGCTATCCTAACCTCCATGCAACTAAAATTGAAATAGTAAAATCTTCTAGCACACTGTAATATTATATACAGAGATCTGTGAGACATTTCAATTTATTTATGTTACTACAGTTCTCATAAGCTGTTTTCTGCACCAGAATGTGCTAAGATTTCTGTAGTGCCCTCCAGTTAATTGTTTGAACAAATAAATATTTTGCAATTCCTCTTTCATTCTTCTTACAATCAGACAGCTTTTCCTAAAGCCTGGAAGAATTTAAGCTAAGATATCCTACCTGAAATGAGAGAGTAAAATCGCTTCAGTGTTCTGGAGTGTGCCAATCTTAAAGATCCTTTAAACAGACAGCCTAGAAAGTGACTCCTCAACAGCCATCATGATGATGCAACGTGGGCTAGACAGATCCCCAGCCCCAGCAAGTGGAGTTAGCAACTCGCAGCACCCCCCTCCCCAGCTCACCCAAACACCCCATGGACCGTGCGGCCCCCGAACTCACCGCCACGGTCGCTGAGAACTGTACCCGCCTCGGAATGGAGAGCCAACCTCCCTGCAAAACGCCGTTCCTGTTCCTCAGCGGGATGCACTTACAGTGAGCGTTTCCTCCTATGGGCCTTAACAGAAACTGGAACCATCTCACCTTTTTACCCGGCTAAAGCCAAATCAAAATCTGACAAGCTCTTACAGAAACTACCCCCTACCAGCAGAACAGAACGATCTAAGTCATTCCCAATCACAACTTTGGCAGATAGCTAGTTCAGCATCTCCTACAAAAATCAAATTTCTGTAATACCTTGGCACAGAATAATTTCTCATTCAGCTGCTTACCAATTTCTTCAACAATTTTTTTCCCCCTCTTGCATTTCCCTTTACAGTGACTCAGAATCCAGGGGCGGTAAGATTCAGGTGTGATCGAGCTGTAACTAACTCACCTCAGTTCTCTGTAAGTTTTGCTACCTGGCAGGTACTGTCCTAATGGTGAACTTAAACTGCCTGTTTATTCAGCTGCTGCTGGGGGAAGAAACAAAAGAACCCCAAAACAAAGCAAAAGAGAAAAACAAAAAACCCCACATTTGAAAGTGCTCTCTCTCAAGAACCTCCCACGCTAAACGCCCCTACAGCTGACAGTTTTGTTGCGCACAAAGATTAATAATTTTCAAAACCTGACATTTTCCATCTGAATCGCATGCTACTTTGTCAAAAATCTTTTCTATATCCTGCTCCACGCTGCTTTTCAGAGAGAAGGGCATTTTAGGCTTTGACTGCTTTTGTCATGTTAAAGACCTAAAAAGACGTACAGCTGTTGGCTCTGCAGCAGGTTGTTCCTGCTGCAAACATGCACTTTGGGGTGAGGCTGGCAATCTGTGTTTGAATAGATTATCCATTTCTGTGTATCAACTATATTCTCTTGCACTGAAATCTTTATCCTGGCATATACGCACCTTGAAGTAACAGAACTCCTGCACCCTTTTCCCCTTCCTTCCCTCAAATCCATTAAAGCATTCACCAGTGCTGCAGCTCACCCCTCCAAGAATTCCTTTGTTGTCAACTTTGCCCATGTGGTTCCAAGCAACCTGACTAAATACTTTCTGATCTTTTACTGTGCAAAATACTTTACAAAGCAGTCTAGAGCTGACCGCTCTTTAAAGCAAGCTCTGGAATCCAGACCATTTACTGATATTAAAAACCCCTGCATTTTGGGCAGGGAAGCATGAGCCCCCTTAGTTTCAGCATTTCAGAAAGTGCAGGCCAACGTCCTGAGAGCACACGTCATTTATCCTCTAAGCAAGACTGGAAGAAACTTTGGGATCGGATTTCTGGATGATTTTTAAGGCAATATTTTTGCTTTTTCTGTTTTTGGATTCCATGAAATTAGAACTTTGTCTGGTATTGCTCAATGAACAACCCCACTTTCCTTTCTGGATAGGAAAAGAAGCACCATGACCCAAACAGTTTTTTCTGACAGACGAAAGGCTCGAGAGAGAGAAGCCACAGAGTGGTGATTTTCCTGAACTCTTGGTAAGGACTGTATTTCTTGCAGAGGACAATGCAGTCCCTGCAGATTCCAATTCACAGTTCAATTTTTCTAAACTATACTTTTTGTCCAACAGCGCACAACATTACATCGTTCTTCATAACTTATCCTAAAATTGCTGGTAATTTTTATGTTGAACAAGCCAAATGAGTAAATCAACAACGCACCCGTTGCACAGGGTTTTTCATGCCATTACGTGCTGGACTATTTCAATTCTGAAGTGGAGGCTACTCTACGGCTCGAGAGGCAGTGTCATTATATGTAATGCAGCCTACAACCTGCAGCACTAGACTAAATCAAGAATAGGTCAGAAATGCACGCTCTGGTACTGAGCGCTGTATATTTTTATAATGCCCATGATAGGCATGTATAACCCATAGCTAGAAACCATACCTGATAACAAACTACTTTTTTTTTTTCCCCTAACAGGGGAGGGGAAGAGGGGTAGATGGCCACTTTTGTGCACTCACAACTCAAGAGCCACTCTCAAAACTCCAAGCAGCAGTAACACTCCAGAACACCTCCCAGCATGCCAAAAAATATGGAGTATGACAGTAAAACCCTTCTCCTTCAAACTCCACAAACATGACACTGAAGTTCAATTTCTCAATGTTAAGAGACATGGTGCTGCATATAACAAATGCCAGCTTTCCGTTAGCAACGTGATGGACAAGATGGCGATGCCGTTGGCAGCTGTTCCCCCTGAAGTCCCAGACAGCTGGGGTTTGGCCCTGCCTCACCTGCCAAGCCTTCCACGGGCAGGTAAAGCGACGTCCTGCTGAGGGACGCAGCGAAAACCAGGCAGCCAGTCCAACAACATTCCCCTAATTCATTCCTTTACCATTTAAAGCAGTAACACTTATTTCTACCCTGCAAACACTGTATTTCTATTCAAGTACAATTTATCTGATGACCGGTAACCATCAGTGTGCAAAAGGAGAAAAGATGCTGTACTTCCAAGGGAAATACAAGCACAGCACTCCTAAAGTGCGCCTGGGTTAGCTGCTTCATCATTCTGAAGACACTAAGTGTCTAGAACCTTCCTTTCCTGATACTGTGTGAACAGCTAAAAATAAATCCAAACTGATGACAGTGAAACAGCATTAAATTTCCAATTTAGCACAGAACAGCACTCATATTGCTTTTAAAAAGTCAATGAGATTTGAGCACGTGCTTGATTTACAACTTATGCTTAACTCATTTGCCAAGTCTAGTTAATCTGAAGAATTGCATTCTATCAGTGACTGATGCATCTGACCTCCCTAAAGCTGCTATCAATTTATGACAGAATATTTAACTCCTAAATAGGATTTTATTTAGATACATGAATAAGAGTTCGAGTCAATATCATCTCTCTACACGCCTCCACCTTAAAACACTTCAGGGCCAGCAGCACGGAAAATTGCACTGATAAAACAGACTCCCTGCAACTTGTCTGTGCTGTAACACTCAAAGTTGTTTTTGCTTCCCAGCTTGAACCCATTGATCCATGCCATAGGAAACAAAGTGAAATACAATACTATATATACAAACACAATATATAATACACAATATATTCAAAAAAAGACAAGTACCTATTACAAAAGCACGGCAAATCTATTCTGATGCTTAAAAACCTCAGCAAGTTTGTCCTACACATAAAATTAGCTCTGCTAAATCAACAACTACTCACATATTTCACATTGGGAACTGAGAATGGAAAAAAATTATATTGATAACAATCTGTTTACTAATAATGTACAAAACCTTTCCTCAAAATCTTAGATAGCCTGTCAGAGACAAAGGCATTTTCAGTCTTTTTTTTTAAAGCAGAACAATGTGTAGAGGTTCTTATCCTGCCTTCTAAATGCCAACCGATCCTAAAAGCCTTGCAAATGCTATTGCTGCCTTACCTTTAATAAGTAAAGGCTGCTGAATAAAAGCATATTGCCACAGCTCCGTGACTCGCTGCAGTAAGTCGTAAGAGACGACACTGACAGCTAACCCCCACCGCACTGTTTGCCTCCAGCTCTTCAGTCAGGCAGTCTCCAGTACTGTGGTACCTGACTATCTTCCAGAAGAACGACTGCCATGAAACTTCCCTCTCACCACTTCGTCAGCAGGAAGCAAGCCTGGTGGGTTTTATTTTGTTAGTGTTTTTTAGAAGAAAAAAGGAAGTAAAATAACCATAAACCCTCTATTCAGATAGTGACAAGTTCTTAAAAAAAGTCATGCAACTGTAGGAAAAAGAAAGCAACTGACTGTTACATAAAAAAAAAAAGTAATAACCCCACTGGGACCCTGATCAATTTTTTTTCAAATCCTTAACATCACAGAAAGTTTTCCAAGACAGTGATGAAAACAAGGAGTTTAACTTCTTAGAGTCTGCAAACTTGATTTTCTATTTAATTTGATTTTCCTTGTAAGCTTCAGTAACATTTGCTTCTTTCTGCATTTACCAATGTTGGAAAGCTCCATAAATACATATGCATAAATAATTTTTTGAAGAATTATTTCAGAAGAAGAAAATATTTTACCCAACAGTGGCCTCCTGTATGAGACAAAGAGACCGGGCTTCAGTTTCTGGCTCTTGCCGAAGAGAAAATAAATGTGGGTTTGAGCAAGCACCTTGTTTTTGAGCTTCAGTTTCTGATGTGTAAAATGGCACTTGTCTTCCTTCATTCTCACTGCTTTTTATGTTGCAATCTCTTCACAGTAAAGCTCTCTTGTCAGTATGATGACTTGTATTGCTTAACACAGCGTACTGTAATTTAATTATGTTTGGAAACTACAGCATACGGAATAAGAAAGCCATTATAGCAGTAAGACAGGAAATGAGCACCACAGAGAGAACAGAACAAATACTAGGCAGAAGCACAAAAAGCATGCATTTTGAAAAATAAGGATTCGAGTGGCGATTTTTATTGTGGGTTGTTGTGGGTTTTTTTGTAAAGCTGGGAACCTGCAGTCAGCTTTCTAACTAATGCTTCCGTTGGTGCTGCTTGAGAACTATGCACACAGATACAACGGTTGGATCACACAGCTGCCGACATTCTCCTATTAGTTCCTCCAACAGATTCTGCAAATACCTAGTCTCGTCAGACATAAATAATGAGAATTCAATCACAGAAGTATTCTGGGCCTCTTCACCAAACCAGTAAGTTCAGTAACAAAAAGAACCTGCATTTCAATGAGACTTGAGAGCCGCTCCTGTAAAACGCACGCCTACAACACCGCTCCAGCGTACGAACCCTGTTTGCTATCGGAAGGTGACGACACCGCGACCAAGGTAAGCTGCGCCCACCTGCAGCCCAGGAGCTGCATTCAGTGAGCGGCACTTCACTGTACACACCACGTAAATCACGACCTGAAAGAGAAACTGGAGGGAGGTGAACTGAAGTGAATTTCACACAAACCCCAGCACAACATACCAGTCTTTCTGGAAAAGCCACAAAAATCAGAATTTCATGCAGAAAAGAAAAAAGAAAAAAAAAAGCATCACTTTTGTACATGCTCGACCAACCAGATGGAAACATGTACCACTCCAAACTAAACTGCTACTTTTAGCCACTTTCAACATTAGGAGGAAAGAAATAGCATCTCTCAGAATCTGCCAGCCTACAATTACCTTTGCATATTTAAGAACATGCATACATGCACACACACACGTTGAACGTGACACCTCGTATCTAGGAAATGATCACAAACTGGGTTTGGAGTGCCCCCAGCCCTATCAGCTACGTTCAGAAGGTCTTTCCTTATCTTTTATGAAACGCACTGAAAGAGAGTGGAATTATTCAAGAACTATGTTCATATGCTCTATGAACAATATCCTTTTCATATCTGCAAGATGATAAAAATCACTTGTTACTCTATTGCTGTTTGAGTCATCCTCTCCCTAAGAAAAGCAGTATTAACCTAGTGTGTTTATCGCCAGCTGTGATTGAAAGCTCTTTTGTTCCAAGACTTGAAGATTTATTTGTCAAGTCTGACAGCTCTGATGCAGCCTTGCAGTGAACATCAGTGTCTGAAAAGGAATTTACAAAATCATGAGCTGTAAGAAATAGCCAAAATCATGGCAAAGTGTGATATTTGAAATGAGGAGACAAACTAGATATCTAGATAAAAATCTGCCTTTCCATAAAAAAAGACTCTACTAAAAAGGTATGAAAACATTATGGAACACTGAAATGCTAGATCTCACATGTGTTTAACATGTACTTTATAGACTTTGTAGAAGATACACATATCTAAATTCCATCTAGATCTTTAAAAATCAACAGGTACAAATGAGACATAGATGTTTAGCGTTAAAGATAAGAGACAGTCTTTGCTCTTGCCTGTGTAGTAAAATTAGTGGTGTTCCCTTAGGCTAAATTTAAATACATGAGTTGGAAAATAAGCCCTTGACATGATTAACCTTATCACATTTTCACAGTCCTGTATTATGACATATTTGAAGTAATTTTCTTAATCAGAGAACTCTATAGTATATTGTGAGAAGTCTAACCTATGGGCACAGCCAAGCTAATAACCATTCAACTAAATCAGGGTCTAATCAAAAGCAAATAAAACAACCTCAGCAGATTCACAACACACAAAAGTCAATGCGTATATCCAAAGGAGTCTTACATACTGGGTACTCTTAACACATAATATTTAGGTAAGCTTTGGTGATGTATTTGTGCACGTAACCGTATGTCACTTAAGCACAGAAATTACAGGCCAGATCCCTCTCTGGCACGCAGCTGCATAGCTTCATTTAATTCAAGCACTGTATACACAAATCTTTTTATTATCCACATACAGGCTTATAGATTTATATATGTCTATACTTGGCGTTAACACTGGACTTGAAATTAAATCTGAAATCTGCAGAATCTCCATTCTGAGACATACACAAGCTTGAGAGTAACACGGCAGTGAGAGAGGCTGCCAGGACTCTACGTATCTAGCTGGACTTGGACACTCTCCAATTACACCAAAAGCTGTTTTGTCAGTGCAAGAAGAATAAATCAGAGAAGATGTATTTCACCTTTTCGAAAGCCAAGCAATCAGCTCATCCATCATCTTCCATCAGTGAGAACTTTAGTAAATAGAAGAAGAATAGGAGTCGATAAAATATGCTTAAATACCACCCAGGCCTTTACTTGCTGTGCTTTTAATTTGGTAAATAAATGCCTTCCGTTGGGCACGCACCCTTGAGTCTTCGCTGTGACGTAGATTAAGTGCTCTGTTAGCATTGCGTTGCCGAATGGATCTCAGAGGTATAGCTAACTGTAATGGCCTTGAAACATTCTGCCTAAATCCCCCTGCTGCTTAATTTCAAACATTACAAGGTGCATATGGGGGTAAGAAAACTCTGGAGTTAAAAATATAACCCTTTTTATGGTTTTATTTAATCTGTTAACTACACAAACAAGAAATGCGTGTCTTACAGGCAAGAAGCAAAAGTATGGTAATATCCAAGAAATCTGGTAGTATATATTGTTAATTAAATTTAGTTTAGCCCCAAAAGGCACATCCTGTCTCTTTTTTGAGGCTTAATTAAGAAAAACATCGAGGGAAAAAATAACCATGAAATCACCATATATGAATTATCAGCATGGGCAAGAACAGGGGCTTTCTGTTGCAAGAGTTCTTACATGACTGTGAGGATTTTTCATTCTGGTCATCTTTTCATTGATCTGTTTTTAAAGTAATGCATACTAGATGGTGAATATTTAATAAGTTTAATTATGTTGATAGAAAATCTAATATTCTGTCCATACAATTAAATAAAAAGAGGAAAAATGATGCACAAAGACTTGATTTTCAAAAGCATTCAGCATCTACGGTCATAGCTTAATTTCAGAACTCAGTGCCAACTTCAAAAAAAACCCAACCAAGCGACAATTCATTGTGGCAGGCATATGCAATATTCAGAACAAATCAGTCACGAGCCTGGCAACGAACAACCAGAATTCCAAATATTTAGGCCAGTAAATGAAGTCTTAGTTGCTGTGATCCTGAAACCTACTCAGACTTTGGCCGACTGAATTGTAAAAATGAATGCATGTGTTGCTCTTTTGAGTCTTTTAAGATTGCATTTCCCAGTTAGGCAAATACAGGATTTTTACAAGACATAGGACTGATGTTACTCACCATCTCTGAGGGACTGGTGACCAGAACAATGTTGCACTCCCTCCATTTCCAGGACAACAAATAGTAGTGGTGAGCTCCCTTTAGATCACACTAGAAGCCATCAGTGACATTAGAGTAAGAAGCAGCAGAGAAGCCCAGAAATTAAAATGGAAAATGGTAAAGAGAAAATTCACTTTAACCTCTATCTACCAAAACAAAACAGCACTACAGTCTCTCAAGTAAAATGATTTTTTTTTAATAAAGAAGGGATGGTAAAGGAGAAAGAACTTCTTTCTATTTAAACTCAAATTCATTAAGTGTAAGTAAAGGGGAGATGCTGACAAGTGAAAGCATGTGATTGTTTCTAACGTAATGCACTTCAGAAGAAATTCAGGCCATCACGTAAAGAAGTCAATACATGGTGACAATGCACACGTAGCCGATGAGAGATTTTCACAGTGAATTCACAGATTTTGATGGACGTGCAGTGGGCTTTTAACACCAATTTCTTCTGAGACGGGGCTCAGCAAAGCTGCCAGACATATGCTGTTTGTAGAATCTTGTTTCCTGCCGTTCAAATGACCTTTACTATTTTTTACTAATCTTTGCCTCTAATCCATGTTGGCCATAATACTGACTTATTAATCACAATGCCTGAAGTCTGTGCAAAGGCTATTTGAATGCCAGAATGCACCACAGTGCACGCTCAAGAATGGAGGCTAAGAAGAGGTTAGATCTCTTGAAGGCCACAGGTTCAGGGCTCATATTATTACAAGAACAGTAAAGCAATCTGTACAGCAGAGTACAGAACGCACTGTTTTACTTTGTCTCTGGACATGAAGGAAGTCTGTTATCTACGCCACTTCTTCAATTAAGAATTTTACAGAGGTGAGGAGTAACCTGTTGGATTTGGTTGCAAAGACAGATCATAAGAGAAGGTTAAGTCCCTATTTTCTCCTGGTATTAAACAGCGTAACTTACAACGTATTCCTAGGGTAGAAACAGTTTTACTTGCAAAATTACCTTCTAATTATCTCAGGGTGGAGGTGGTAATTCATTGCGGGGTTTAGTATTAGCTGATAGGCCTGTACGCCCTGCACACATCAGCAAAGGGCTTCTAGCTCAGCACAAGAGAGAAAGCCAAAGAAACAGGCCAAAGGAGGCAACAGCAACACTGTCAAGACAGCTGATTAGCGTCACCCACCACAGTGCAAGCGTTCCTCCCATCCTCCTTCCTATCACACTGCAACTGCTTCTGGCCCCGCCAAGCAACGAGACGAAAGATTTCTTTCTGGAATTACATAACCAAAATGCAGAAGTGTCTTTGAAAACACACAACTGCTTAGTTTCTTTATATTGCTGGCAGCCTTCATACATAAATTAGCTGATGTTATGGATGTTTAAGAATAACTTCTTATTCCCCACATGCTTTCCTATTATGCTTAGTAATGCACTACACAAAACACATGCATTGTCAAGCACCACAGGGAAAAGTAATAAAAGTATCAGTAGGGAAGTAGCAAAATGAGAAAAAAATCTTCAGCAATCTTTAATTAGGTCCTTCTGGTCTCTAGCTGAAGCTTCTAAGAGCAGGGCAGACAAATTCCATATAATTGTTTTTTTAAAAAATTTTAAATCCTCAAATATAAACTCAATCTAACCTCAGATTTTTAAGGTAACAACATACTGTTTCTTTTACAAGCGATTTTGATGTCAAAGAGTAATTTCAGTAACAAATTCCACCTTTCTCATTTTTATCACCTTTCAACTTAAAGTTCTGAATTTTAAATTAGCCTTATGTTTGGGACAGTCATACTCACGTTTGCTCTATCTTCCTGGTTCAAGAACAGAAGTTTTCACCCGAATACAACAACTTTCTAACGGGCAGTGACATCTTCTACGGAGGGAGAAACGCGTATGTCGAAGACAAAAAGAATAAAAAGGAGGACCATAATCCCAGCCTCCTGGCTGAGTAAACTTCTGTATCTCGATAACCTTGCCCACAAAACTACTGAGCAGGTACTTACGCTACTTTTCAAAGGACAGTCAAGAGAATAGCTGAGGCTACAAAACCTGATGTAGAAGATCAGGTCAAAAAGTGTAAGATGCACCCCTGTCTCCTGAGTCACTGGGAGCCAGTGACTACAGTGTGCACATTCGTTTGCTGGGGAAATTTCTGTCTGAAAATGCTAATTTGTTGAAGCTCTAACTGTTGGGTCAGGAATTTGCTCTTCTTTCCCCTTGCCTGTTGGACCTGTTCCAGTTGAGCCTGTTCCATATTATCTGGTTAATAAAATATGAATTGAACAAGAGGAGGCTATTCCAGGTGAGGCAAGTAGGAGACAAATTCAACTTCTCCACACTGCACGACAATATCCCAACCCCTGAGCTTCCCACTATGTTGCTGTGACCGTGTGGCTTTTTGTGCTCTTGGCTTGTAATACAATCTCAGACAGAGCCCTCTAGACGCTGCTGTGATCCTGTCAAATACCAGGCAGTTCGGGTCAAGCAAAAGTGAGTAGGTACAGTTATCAAGTATTTCTTGCACTTCAAACAGGATTTGATGCTTCCTATTCTACAACAAGGCAAGTATCCCTCGCAAAACACATAGACTGGATTCAGCAACACCAGCTCAGCAGCTGCACGGGCAGTTGGATGACAGATTCTTCTCCCCATACACACCAGAAGTTCTTTCCCTCCCTCAACGCCACCTCTCCTGATGCTCGCTTGAACCATCCCTCCTCTCATGCTGTTCCACAGAACCTTCCTCTTTGCCTTCTGTTTGTTCTTCCATCACCTAAACCTCTTGTTATTCCCCCTCTTCCTTGTCCCCTGGAAAGCAGTCACACACACACTACTTTTTATCTCTTTTTAAAAGCAATATAAATTTTTATCTCTTCCTCCGTAGTGATATAAACAGGAAAAGCTAAACATGGATGCTCTTAGGAGAATTCAGATGGCCTGGCCCAGTTTGTTTCCCAAAAGTCACATTTTATGGGAACTATATTACCACTGTGAAATATCACCTCCTGGTGATGACACAGCAGGTAATAAACCCCCTCCTACCGCAGGATAACAGTTGGGAGCTATTAAGGAACAGGGGACACAGAAAGGATGGGAGTGCAAGAGAGAAAACGCACGCAAGAATCGCTGCCTTTTAATATTCATTAGTACAAAATGGAGGCACATAAAGGCATTTTTCAGACTTCATAAATACTTCTGACAGCCTACGATGCATCTGGAATTAAACGCTCCGCAGTTCTGTGAAACTGCTGCCAGTAACAGGTACAGTCTGCGACAGCAACTCTGCCGCCTCAGGCAGCGAGACCGGAAAGCAAACTCTGCGTGTACAGGGTAGTGCCGAACCAAAATCCCGAGATTGCCTCTGAACGGACTGATACAGCCACTGAGCGTGAGCAACAGAACAGAAATAACAGAAGGGAAAATGAATGCACTGTCCTGAAGAGGAGGAGCTGACAGCAGGATAGCTTGCTAGAGCCGCCTTCTCGCATGCTCCTCTTTGGAGCGCCAGGTACTGCAAAACCTGTCCCTGTTCAAAGCTGCGTTTGTAAAAATGCATTGAAACGGCTATCAGAAATCTCCTGGCCTACTCTCCCCAGTAGGCAGAGCCCCCAAGTGCAACAAGCCAGAACTTTTTTATACCAGGATTAGGAGGAAAGGCTAACACAACACTCAGCTTCAGTATCTACATCTGAATCTAACCCCTAGAGAAGTATTTTTCCTAGAGTCCACATGCTTGATTAAAATTTTGAAACCCAACATTTAATGCTAGATCAAAGACTGCATTCTCTCCCCTGAATAAAGAAGTTTCTTAAAAGGAAACAACTAATTTGCAGTTATATTTTATTCTTTTCCACATAAAACTGTTACAGGTTTTCGAGTAGCTTCTGATAGCTGCTGCTTATATATCAAGGGAATTTCTCACCATGTTATACTGGTTTCCTTTCCGAGAAGAGAATAGTTATTCTGCTTGCAGCACACAAAAATTGGTTCTAATTGGTTTTGTCATCTTTTTTCCCCCCACTACATTCCTTTCCTAAATATCAATGTTGTAAATATTTTTCCACACTTCTTACTAACTCTTCTTTGATTTCATGGGCCATTCCACATCCCTGTCGTCTGCTTTAGAAGCAGTGTCTTCCCACGTGTGCCAAAGGACTTGTTCATAAAGAAATCAGATTTTGCCACCTGTGGAATGGCAACGCCTGTCAGAAGGACCAAACGGACAGGAGGGAGTGGGACGAGCCCCCTTCTGCTGCAATCTGTCATCACGGACCTGCCAAAGCCATAGCTTCAGACGCTGAGTTCGGAAGTATCTTGTTTAGAGCTGGCACACTTTCACTTCTGCCGATTCCACTGTGGGATGATAACGTCTCGTACAAGAACTGAACAGACAGTTTAAATCTTCCAGCAGGATTCAGAGTTCATCTATTAATGCTTCCAATGCTCTGATGGCAACTACAAAATATGACCTGTCTGGAAATTATATTCTGTTTAGCTTAAGCACATTACCAGGTATATCAGGCTACAGATTTATTTTTATCTCAGCATGCTTTTCGTTATTTTATGTTGCCCTATTATTTATGACTGGGTAAAAGTGTTACGTCTTTATTTTAAAGACACCATACTATTTAACTGGAGAAAAATCAAGGTCACCAGCTAAGCTCAAGAATTAGAATGCCAAGTTCCATTCTTGCAAGCTCTCAGTCAGCTGCATGCACAACTCACCTTCTGCTCAGTACCAGCTTTCTGCTGACCTTACATCTGAAAAACACTGAAACGCAACAAACCAACTCCATGGATTATCAATAACATGTCCTAATGTATTACAGTTACTGTCAACTTATTTAAATTGCACTTTGTTGATAGCCGAAGAAAAATGAGCATTTCCCTACATGTTTAACAAGAACCCTGTACTTTGTACCTTGAGGTTTCTCTGTCACTCAGCATTCTGTCCAGCCTCGAAAATCACCAAAGCTTTTGCAGTTTCTTAGAAGAGGAAAGCATTCATCTCCTACTATGAAAAGTTTATTCAGACAAAAAATTTGCTCAGCTCCCAGTATTTACCATCAGTCTGCCATTCATGGAAGTAAAGTATCCACAGACAGCAAATTCTCCGATATTTCATGTTTCACAATGAGTGTAAATAGTAGCCTTTTGAACAAAACATACTCTGGACACTTCAAGATTTCATCTACTTTTGCTAATCCAGGACATGGCAATCAATTGCATAATTTATTCCACAATTAAGTACAACTGCACCCCTCTTTGTATTTGTGCTGTGAAAATGGGTCCCATGAATTGTAAAGAGTACAGAACAATTGAAAATGAGCTCGTACTACTTCACACACTTGAAGGTTTGGAAAATATTGAATTAGAGGTGTCCTGTCGTCGTCCCCATTTAGTATACTCAACTTCCAATGGAGAAAATGAGCAATAAAGTTTAGCCTAGCACTGAAAGTTGCTAAAATGACAATTACGTGAAACAGAAGTCCTGCTTACTCTCACAGGAACACATAATTCAGCCACATTTATCTGCATTGGGAAAAGTATTGAATGGTATTCTTGTATTTCCAGAAAATACTCATACTGGTAGGTATTGCACCTTGAGTGCAGACAGCACTTTTTGTTGCCAACAGCCGCTCTCAGTGGCTCCATGCCGGCCTGTGGAGGATTTCTGCAGCAGCACGCTGTGATTAGAGCCTCTCCGTCCTATTTAACTGTCGAGTCTGCCTCCAGACTCGACAGTGCTCACATCTATATTTTCTGTAATGAGGTCATCTGGCTACTACGTTCCAGACACACCTATCAAGGCTACTGAATAACAATTAACAGGATAATGACCATGAGTTACCAGTTTACACCATCAAAGAAAACGATCATATTTTGGGAAAGCCAAATGACTCCCTTAATGGTTTTGACTAATGACACCATAATTTACTGTAACTTCCAAGTTTACCATTTTACTCCGTTCGTGCATTTCCAAATTACACCAGAATGGTGGTGTTTGCACTTTTAATCTTGTAAAAACTCTCTGGCAGCCATACACATTCCATGGGGGAGGATTCCTAATTTATGTAAAGTATTACAGAAAATGATCTATATGACAGTTTGGTATAAAATGCTAAATGCAAGTCATTACTCACTGAAGATAATTTGAGAATGTTGTGTCAGGGGAGACATTAGATTACAGAGGATAGAAAGTAGGAATAGGTATTCACATATTTATTCATATTTGCATAATCATCTGAAGGAGATAGTGGATGTTCTCCTGGGCCCAACTAGCATACAATGAACTGAACAACAGTTTGGAAACTTTCTATTATTTTTCACCCTATCAACACAATACTTTTTTGGGGGGGGCCTGCGAAGAGAAACACCGTTCTTATCCCAGAAGTAAGTGCACTCCTAGATTCTGTTGTTGCTTGCAACTAGCAAAAGATATGGTATAAGATGGCTACTAAGGAGATGCAAGTAGTGCAAGGTCATTTTGGTAGCCAGCACAATTAAAGAGTTGCTTGCTTGCTTCAATTCTAGAATTGCAGGATTTACCTCTTATTCTCTGCCATGGGGAAAGGGTATCCCACATCTCTCTCCTTCCAAGCAATCAAAGAAAGGGTAGCAATACATTAAAAATAAATATTTATTTATCCATGGCTACCCATGAAATTCATGGCTGCTTCTGCGCCATGACACACAGCCCAGGGACTTCTGCGATAGTGGTTAGTGAGCATACCTAAACAGTATGCCTTCACCAGATGGATACTTCATCATCCTCCTCTTCCAAGCAGGAGCTGTTTATTTTATACTTCAGAACATGATACTCAAAATTACAACTCTTCCACTTAAAATTATTCCTTTTTTTTTTTCCTTTATCCCCAGACTAACATACTAGTGAAAATGCATTGCAAACTAATTATATTCACCAGCTGCATAGCTGGATTTACACTAGTGAACATCAGCATTTAACCTAGACAGTAGATAATGAGATATCTGGAAATGGTATCCACACATCAGCAGCTTTGGAGCAATTCCCCCAGAATTCATGACCTGTCAGAACTTCATGAACACACAGAAAGCTATTCCATCCAGTTCTCTTTACCAGCCAAAACCAACTACGTGGCTCCTGTCCCTCCACTCTTCCCTAAGTCTCCCTACGCTTATTTTAGCTTCTACAGCCTGAAGGTTTCATCTTCCCATGGAGTTTGTGTACTCAGAACTCGTTTTAACGATTCTATCTCCTGTTGCAATATACTGTTTCTACAACTCTTTTTCAAATGTCTTCTAGAAAAGAATGGCTGGTAGAGCTGATGGTGTTTTATCTTTCTTGGTTCCTTCTGTTTCTGATTATCCCAGACACACACTAACACTATCACAGGTAGATAAGCAGCTCAGTACTTCCAGTGCTCTAATAAGCAAATTCGGCTGATTACTGCAGTACATTATTGTTCCCTGCATCTCCATTTTTCTCCTTAAATTTAGCACTACATTGATCAATATAAAACTGGGGCAGGAAGGGGTCTGAGCGAATCACGTGTACTTCCCTCTATTTTTGCGACACCAGGATCCCTCTGCAATGCATTAAGAAAGATTTAGAATGGAGAACTAAATCCTCAGTGCAATTGTAATCATGCTTCACTACGTACGTGTGTTCTCAGCTATGTATTTCTTACTGCTTGATAGGACAGTGGATCTATCTGGCACAAAAGGATCCTCGTTCCACTAACATGCTCCTTCCTGGGAAAATCAATCATTTAATAACACACTGAACTTTGTCATCATAATGCCAATTGTAGATTTCATAAAAAATCATGCAGTTCATCTTGCGGATCTCATTGCCAGACCAGACTGCAACTGCAGAAAAAGAACCAACCTCCTAAGGGTCAAAAACATGGCTTTACTATCCTCCCATGGCTGCTTAAATAAGGGATTCTAAGTCCACTTTAAATACACTTAAAAGGAAATAAGCTTTCCATTTATAATGTGTAAACTACTATTCCAACTGTGTAAACTACTATTCCAACATGAAACGCTTAGGCACTGATTTTTCCAAAGGATGGAAAAAAACCCCAAACCCTATCCACCACTAAAATGTTTCAGATGAACACCAACAATCGTAGACTTCTTTCCAAACCTGTTTGGTTACACATAACACCTCAAAGAGCAAGCTTAGGGGCAATTTTTCCTTAGCTTTTCACTCTATTGAGTGATTGACTCCCTTACAACATCTTTTCTAAGATATAACTGACATTTTTGGTCCAGCCATTGCTAAGAAATTAATCAGGCAACTGTCCAACTGAATGATTTTCTTATGCAATTTAAACATGAATCTTCTTTAACATAACATCTCTCAATATTTTGATTTGCAATTTAAACAAAACACACTAAAGCCAAATATACTTTAAAGTGTCCAATCTAGAACGCTGGCAAAGTGTGTGTGTGCATATATGTAGAATGCTGGCAAAGTGTGCGCCTCTCCTGTATTTTCAAGAAGTTGCACGCCACGCATGCAATCTGACCATCTTTGTTTCAGCACTTGTCACACATATGCCAGTAGAAAGGATCACCAGACAGATTTACAAGCTTGTGTTGATATACCCTTTGCTAATCCAAGTCTGGAGCCTTATGACAACATTCACGTACAAAACAGGCTCTCTTCTGGAGAACACAGGGCTCTGGGCTTTCCCCAAGACAAACCTCTCTGAACGCTCTGGAGCCGTCCTGCTGCTCTCCATCACGCAGGAAGGGCTACAGCTACACTTGCAATTTCTTGCTAGCATGCACACGTTTAAACACAAAACATTATCCACAGCAGTAAATGTCATTTGCAATATCGACTTTATTATTTTTATTTTTAAAATCCATATGTCTGGAGGATGATGTACTGACAAATGGGTATTTTTTATAGTTAGGTCACATTTCATGCTACGTCATCGATAACTTCGTACAAGTTATTATTTAGACTTCAGCCTGCTGAACTGCCTTGAATTACCCTTTCACTTTTTAAAATAAGGAGGTTGCAGAGGGTTAAAAGCTACTAAGTTTTTAGCATCTAAAAAGCCTACAAACACGCAGCTTCAGGGAGTCTTTCTTGGGTAGGTGGTTGAGCATACTGAGGAAGCACAGATGGTGTCTGGTGAACAGTGCAAATGCAGATATCTGTGAGCCAAAATAGACACAACCTGAATTTCATCTACGTTTTTGCTGATTCCATTGGGCTTTTCTGTCTATGAAAAACACCGGGACAGAAATCCTTTTATTTTTATTGGTCCAGCATAGAGCATAGGAATAGATGCGACACTACTGCTGCACAGCTTCTGATCTCAGGAAGACTTGATCTGTAACCTCATTAATCTTCAAGAGATTTTCAATATGCAAAGCTATGCAGGACAAGACAGGGCTGGTCATGGACAATTTGCAATAATGCATTCTCCAGTATTTTTTCCAATGCTGTCTGGAGAATCTAGAAATGCTTTGCGCAGCACTTTAATAGGTTTAAAAAAAGTGTTAGTTTTAAACAATTTTTTTTTAAAATTTTTGAATACTAATCTATGATTTTGCACATATTCATTCCAAAGTTTGAGGGGGGCAGACCTTGATAAAAACCTATATAATTTGTAAGAATAAAGATTAATGATAGAAGTTCTTTTGTCAACATTAATTGAATTTATTATAATTTAAAAATGAACAATCCAGCCTGAATGACAATTTACCTGCATTTACTTATGTGCAGACAGGGAAGGCACAGTCTGAAGTATTTATGAGTGCCAGGACTGGACAGCCACGATATCCCACTTCTAAAGTGAAGCTCACTAACAGCATAACTAAGAGCTACTGAAAAATATTCATGAGCTGCAAGTCTTCTGCTGCATAACGACAGTGTACGGTGACATAGTTTTAGTAGGCTAATTGGTAATAAAGTGTTTTCACAATGCTACTTATATTTCAACTTCTGCCTTCATGAAACCATTTTAATATAACATCTAATTATTTATTTGTAAGTACATACTATAATCCTTTTAAATGCCCCTGTAAAAACACCTTCAAAGCACGTGTACCAAGACACAACATGTGACTGAAGAAATACGATGTAGATCTTTTTGGAGTTTCACTGTCTGAGATGGCCTAATCGTTCTGAAGGTGTAATGCGCTTCCCTTGCTCATGGCCATGCATCGCTAAATACTGCCTTACAACAAACAGAACAAATGCAAGGACAGAGACCCTGGATTTCACTTAGAATTAGCCCTTTGCTTTTGCATTTTGTTAATGGGCTTATAATTCTCTGTATAACTGTTAGATAAGTAGAAAAAAAGTAAACAAAAAGTGCTTGCTCTGAGCCAGCTGCTGAAATCAGTCAATGAAATACATAAAAACCCCACATAAAACTACATGTAGCGCAGAACTTTGCCTATGAATAACCACAGCATTACTCTGAGACTTCACAAAATTTTACATCAAATTTACTTCAGATTTACTTTGACCTTCTAAGAATTTATGTAAGTACTCATCTGATTCACAGCAGTGCAAAGGAACGCAGTGAGTTTGAGGGATTGTGGACAGAATCTGCTTTCAGCTCCCGATTTTAAAAGCGGTTTGCTAACTTTCCCCATATTGTCACTACACATAGTTGGGAAAAGAATATGAGAGTTATGAAACACTGTATATTTCTCCCAATATATTGCAATGACAGTAAACACCTGTGGTAAATACCAGTATGCCAGCAGCAGGCTGTTAATACACACACAGACAGGCACAAAACGCATCACTATTACCAGTTTACTGTCTCCACATTTCTCAAGCGCTGACTGTAGCATGGGAGGCAACACACTGAGATGAACAATCGTCGGCACATTGAGAGACTACTTGAAAAAAAACATCTTGAATGAATGGCACTTTCTTACAAAATAAGAAAAACAGAAACAAAAAAACCAATCCGAGAACCAGCTACCTGCAGCGTACACCGGTGTCTCCTTTCTGGAACTACAGAATCTGGCGTCAATCACTCACAGACTGAACAGAAAGTATTTTCAGACTTCTTACAATGACATAGCTTCCCTGTCATTCTGTCTTGTCCTTTCTGAAGCCCAGATTTACGCACTGCTTTTTCCATGCCTTACCAGTCTCTTTTGTATTAAAAATAAAATTAAAAAAAAGAAGTGCTACTTCAAATATGGTAATTTCCTTACAGCAATCCGTGCCTCCTTGCACTGTCCTAAGGTTAGCATTCCTACCATGTTTCAGAGAATTACATGCAACTTCTTAAATGTTGTTCTGCTCGGAACAGCCGCTGTCCACCCACCAGGAGGAGAGCAGACAGCCTCAGCTGGGATGGCGTTCAGAGCTCGTGACAAGCCCAGCCACCAGATGGGAGATTAAAGCTATTGTCCAAATTCAGTTTAGTGTGTCTGGCTTGCGGACACAGTATCAGCTGCTTAAGGTTTTGGGATGTCACTGCAATGAAAGCTGCACATCAAACAGTTAAAGAAAAAGCAATAGCTCTATTAATCTGTAAGTGAACAATAGAGATCTGAACTAATTTCTCCAACATGAGGACTCAAGAGCATTGTTTTGTAGGAGTTCTGGGGAATAAAATTTGCACTTCCACTCTTCTGCCTCTTAGCTTAAAGCTCTACGAATGCTTTCCCCAGGTTTTTCCCGTGGCACCCAGCTGCAGCAGATGAGCTATACACGTGAAGGACCCACTAACTTTAGGTCCCTCATGCACACAGAAATGTTTCACTGGTCTTTGGTCCCAGTGACCTCAAAAGATGGTATTGCAATCGTTCTCAAATAGTAACGTAGACATCCTAGGTTAGCCAAGACATACAGCCCAAAAAGGCAGTCCTGCGCAACCCCTTACGGATGCAGGGGACCCAGAGAGATGGGGAACATTGACGCTTGTCCCAAACACAGCTTGGTTACAATGGCTGGCTGGGGCTGCTGGCCTACCACTGGGATTGGAACGTTTCAGTTTAATTCTAATTCTGTTTCTAGCTTCTTTACTGTCATAAGCACATACTTTCCTAACTATGCCTCCTCTCTGTTCTGCCTCTCTCCTCTTCCATACTTTGGCAAGCCGCTGAGCACGTCTGTTTTCAGGCTTGCAAAGGACCACTATTCGAGGCTTCAGATCAAATTTTCAGAGATATTCTGAAATGTTTTATGTTTTCAAATTGGAAAACAAGTGAAACCCTTAAACTTGTTTTCCGTTTTTGTAAATAAACTGTCTAGATAAGTCAACTTAGGAGTTTTACTGATGAAAGAGTTAAACCTTAAAAGTTATATCATACCTGTTTTCACCCAGAGCCACTTGGTTATTTTCATACATTCAGAGCAGAGATTTAATTGCATCCTTCACAAAATGTATTAGGTTTTATTTTAACATTCTTATTGTTGCAAGAAATTGAGGAGTACTTGAGCTTTTTTGCAGCATAGGAAAGATTTACTATTTGAGAAGTTTTCTAAATTCTCTAACATCCAAGTTAAAATTAATTCAGGAGGAAAAGTTGGCAGGACAATCTACTTGCAAGGAAAAATTTCTAACTCTAATGAACTGTGTTTGAAAATATTTCTGACTCTCAATATTGGACATTTTCAAGAGCCTTACTGCATTTTCCAGGCTGCTACAAGCAGAATTTCTATGAAACAACTAATGGAATATCAAACTTCATTCATAGCCAAAACCCAAACGTATCTCAAGCTACTTCCTGTGCTCTGCTGGTTTGGGTTTTTTGTTGTTGTTTTTGGTTTGGGGTCTTTTTTTTTTCCCTTCACATGGGATATATCCATTTGCCTGTTATTTACTGGCAGCCAGAAAAAAAAAAAAAAAAAAAGTTTTGTTTTTTCCCTTATACACAATACTGAACAGAAACAATGATGCATAGGAATGTCAGTAAAATTACTTTTCTTCGTATTCTAATGACTATCTAATTTTAACCATTCAGTATTCATATGCAATTTCTAGACAACTGTCTTGAAAAGGCATCATATATGTCAAAAGAATATGACAGAAGTTAGTTAAATGTTGTATGAAAGATTCATTGTAAATTAAAAAGTATTCAACAGCTCCAAAAAGAGTTCAAGCCCACCTGTTACTATAATTTACCTTTCTTCCCCCCCCTTTATCTTAATGTAAGCACACGCCATAGGATAGTAACCAACGTTTCAGCATTCTCTTCAAATCTCTGTTTGGGATTAGAGCATACATAGTTAACGTTGAACATCTAGCACAGTAGACCACACATTTTGCATTTTGTGAAAAGGTCTATGACAGAAGCCTCAGGATGATTTCATGACAAGAATATAATTCAGAAGGAGTTCATAATTACTGTACAGCGGACACGAGGAGAGAGAAATTCAACCTTCAGTCCACCCGAAGCTTACAGTTAGGTACTGCAGGGAGAGAACAGTAGTCCCTAGAAAGACTCTTCCAGCCTTCCCTAGCTCTAAAGCTTAAACCCTTTAAAGGCACGTCTGAAACACAACCTTAAGATCCGCACATTAGGATTATGCAAAATCTGCAAAGATTAAAAAGAGATGCTCAGAGCAAAGGGAACCAGAGTCAAAACAGAAATAGAAAAAAGCACACGAACTACCTGTTCTCAGAAAGACACTTCTCCAGTCAAGATCTTTCCTACAGAAAAGGATTTTCTGTGTGTGCTCAATCAGTGTTTCATGAAGTGAAGCAGAACTATTGCCAAAGCCTGCATTAGACTACATCAAAGAAAAAGAAAAGGCAAACTATGCTTACCTTGAGCTATCAGACAAAAACCCCAAGCTTTTCAAAATAGCACCCATCCTCCAATTATTAGTGTTTTTTAAAGTCTACATCACTGCTTCTTCACTGTCACTGGTACTTTTTCTAACCACTTTCACATAATATACCAGAGCTATCTTGCGCTATAATTACATCTCCTTTTCATTATGTAGGCTTAGATTTTTACATCTTCAAAGGAGGGGACAAGCACTACCTGCTAGCTTTCAAGAGGTAAGGGAAGTTAAAGATACAAAACAAAACTCAAAAAAACAACACATGCAAAGGAAGACCATCTGGCTATATTTTTTTTATAAGCATCACATTTTAGACTTCTGACATGATTTTAGATAAGATAAAAAAGTCCATTCTACCACCACATGACTATTACATTTACCACTGTTTCAAAAATGTCAACAAAAATATAAAAAATATTATTTTATTTCAAAAGAACTCAGATTTTTTACTATTTCCTTACAGTGTAAGTAAAGGCACTGTCACCGCAGTCATGAGCAGACACTGTTAACGTCTTACATTAGTTTCATATGGTTATCCTCCTTGGTATGTGATAAAGAAAGAATGCATGACTGCTGATGTTCACTGTTATGACATGAGTTGAGAAAATAATTTCCATTAATCTGCAGTGATTAAAGTTCCTTTTGCATCCGTCTGCCACACACCACAGAAGAATGTATAATGTGCCTGAAGTTTCTACACCACCATTTAATAAACCTGCTCTCAGTTCACTTTGTTTTAACAGTGCTGTAAAAGTTCATGCATACCCATGCAGTGTTTTCCCAAGCAATGGAAATTTCATAGATAAAAGTTCCCTTTGGATGAATGTGGAATAGTACATACTTGACTTGACAGGCTGCCACTGTTAGGAATGCAGATACACAGACAGGACAATCTTCTTGCCTAGCAATGCCTAGAAATGAACAGACATTGTACTAAGCAAGACAAATTGTAGCACACAGGCACGGTCAGCATTCCAAAAGAACGCAAACAGCGATGCATCCGCCTAGGCAGTAATTCTAGCCAAGTACATAACCACATACCATGTCTTCACAGCTCGGATTTAAGAAATAATATTAAGAAACCTTTAAAAAAAAAGAAAAAAAAGAAAAACAAAAACCAGGGGTTTGACAAATTTCCTGTTTTGCTGATTTTCTAATTTAAAACCCATGCAAAAGTGCTGAAACGAGAAAGGGATGAGCTTGACGAGCTAAGTACAAACGGATCCATTTTCCTCCTTATGAATACGTTTGAATCCTAGTAGTGCTAAAGTCTGACAATGAAGGATTGATAAGGACAGAAAGGAACATCTCCCTTCCTCCTTAATCTCTCCATAAAGATTTATCTTGTCATATCACCGTAAGGCTGGATGATCTCAAACAGTCAAGTCGCCACTCACCAGCTCAGCCAGAATAGCAACTGATTGTGTTACGTACTCTGACAACTGCTGAAACTGGGAAACGCTGCCTTCGTTAGCGTGGTCTGCGTGTGACTGATTTACCATGCCCAGCACTACCACTGGCCAGTTACCACTCTTGTCCTATTTTAAGTCATTATTCATCTAAAAATATGATATTATCCAGGTTTTAAAGACACCAAAAGTATTACAGGAATAAAAAAACCTTAATCTGCACCCACCCCCCAAATCCCAAAGCACTCCCCTCTCCCCCCAAAAACACTCACCAAAAAACCACCAACCCAAAGAAACCCCTCAAAATTTTTTTCTTCCTTATCATTCAGCTTGGTGATAGCTGGTAACATTTTTAAGTTTATATGCAATCGATGAAGCTGAACACCCTATATTTTATGTCTAAGTATGAATGAAAACCAACACAAGGTCATCTCCCCAGAGGTCCCCATCCATTTTTGTTAGCTCAAACAACAGCAATTCCACACCTGCATACTCATGGCTTCTTACTTAAAATACTAAATTAAGATTTAATACTTCTTGCCAGTGAAGACACATATACTGGACTAAAGAGAAAACAGACGCAGTCCTGCCTCCTCTGCAAGGTCAGGTCATATGGAAAACCTCCTCTTTCGGGGAAGTAACATTCACAGCAAGCCCTTGACTGCCCTTCAGAGAAAATGATGAGGATTATTTGGACCAATATGTTCACATCCTCGTATACCAATCCACGTTAAGGGCGATATGAAAGACACGGGTTTCAGTTAGGTCCTGATTATGCTCATCAGAAGCCTCCACAGATACTAAAACATACAATTTAATCTGCCAGCTATGGGAAGGAAGAAAGCAGACAGGGTAAAGATGAGTTGAAAAGAAATCTTCACTTTTAAGCGTTAATGTAACACATTTATTGGACACTTCATTCAGCTTATCTCAGATTAATATGATGCATATTTTATATTACCCAATTTTATGTGTTTCTACTCACAAGAACATTGAAACAAGACTCCCCAGGGCAGACTCAACAATATGAAAAAAGAACCCCTTACTGTTTTGCGAGACGTCCAAGCAAGGTTTAAAATGGATTTACTGTACATTTCATGCCAACAGAGCAGATAACTGAAGACATGAGCAGATGAGGTAGGCTCTTTCCAAAGGAAAGAAGCAAGTTTTCTTAAAAAGGAAGATATCAATTGAATAGAAGGAACAACTTTCTTGACAGTGAGATCTGAGAGTGTGTAAGTTTCTATAGGGAAAAGTGGTGGGGACAGCACCTGAGACATTTGTAACTAGTCTGGATACGTGAGAAAGTGTTCTGTGGGGAGCAATTCTGCACTGATAGACAGCATGAATTGAGGTGAAACACAGGTGGGGCCTAAAGCTACTAATTTCCTGCTAAAAATCAGGTGTATGTGCACAGACAGGTGCATGTCTTGAGGATGGATCATCTAAGGCACACAGCAAGCCATGTAAGCTTTAGGAAAGTCACAGTCATTAACGCAGCAATGAGTGATACTGAACCTGCTTCTCAAAAACCCTCCAGCTAGGAAAGGTCAGCAACGGAAGGGAATATCCAGGTGGAACTGTGACATCATTACTACTTCAAGAGCAAAGAAAAAGTTGTGTGTCCGCTCTCGCATCTGTATCGTTTCCTAGTACAAAACAGATCAGCACTACAATTTTTTTTAAACAGTTTACTATTAAACTCTAAAATATATTCAAAGCATCAAATGACACCTCCACAAAATGTGCTTTCTCAGCCCCTAACACAGTTTAAAAATAAATTTTGCATCTGCTAGCATTCTATTTCTGCAAAAAAGATAGGAAAAAATCCTTCTAATTTTAAGCATAAAATATTCGATTGAAGATAATGCTATTGCATCAGTGCTAGATAACTATTCACAGAAGCTAAAGATTCAGTGTTGTAAACCCCTTTATGAGACTTTAGTACTTTGAAATGAAATTGTAAATGGGGAAGTGTAGATTGCTTTGATTTAGAAAATTGTTGCCATTAAACAGCTTACAAAGAGCCTAGTGTTTCAGCATCATTATCCCCAATGTGTCAAAGTAAGCGGTTTCACAATATTTAAAGCACTCCCAACTTCCTCATAAATATCATTTATATTCTGACACTGCTATTCAGTGTATCAAGAAATATCAGTTACGTTCCTCTGTAGTTACACAGCATGATTACCTGAACAGATATAGCCTTACCTGACATAAATAATGAGAAAAAAAAAGCCAGAGCTGTTTAAAACGTTTAATTACTAAGATAGTATTGCGCATTGTACTGCAGTTGGCTTATGTTTCATAAGCACAGAAAAATAATGTACATGAACTGAAAAAATGTCCAAGCCCTTTGGCCACTGTGTTTACAACTAACTTCTAGCTGTGTACGTGTCAGTATTACATACACCTCAAGGGACAGTCAATACCATGTGTTGCGTATTTTCTTTTCGGCTAAGATTTACTGCGTATGAACTAAACCAACACTTCCTTTACATAATTATATTATAGCTAAGCGCTGTTTGCTATCCAACCTAACATCAAAAGATGCTTTCGGTTTCTGTGCATCAAACCACTGCAACTTTATTTGCTTGGATATGCACACATTGGAATTGTACAGTTGCATTTATCTGGATTTATCCTTCAGCTTTCCAACCCTCCATTTCCAATTTCCTGTTTCATTCTTTGGACAGCTGATATTCAGACGACAATGCTGGGTAATCAGCAGACATACTGACAGATCATCAAAATGGCAGGTTACAGCACAGGATACACAGAAGGTTAAACTCTGGAGAACTGGGACGGGAGAGAGGGGCAGCAGTATCACGCCAGCAACCGGCCAGTGACCGCTGCATCTGCACGCGTTACCCCGCTGACAAGGAGGAAGACAAAATCCCTGTTCCAAGACATCAGTGTGTGTCTGTAGTATGTCTGTAGTAAAAACTGTCACTTTGTACAGTGGCCTGACAATCCAGGAGAGAGAGAGAGAGAGGGAGAAAGACTTCAGTTATATTCCAGTTACAGAAAAAAGCTTTATTTGGAGCAGACAGGTCACTAGACTCATAAGTCAATGAACCAGACTTCACAAATCCCTGCGTGCATGGAACTACCCATTCCAATTTGTTCTCTGCCTCTAGCCCGGACAATTGGCATAGAAGCAAAGGCAGGGACAGATGCATGCAGAGAAGGGCTATCTGTTACCCATAAATCGAGAGGCTCCTTCAAGCAGACACTCATCTTCTCAACATAAGCAAATAAATACTACAAGAAGCAAACCAGATGGTTTAAGTAAACTGTTATTGCTAAGGAAATGGCTGCTTGCTGAGAAAATCTTGACACAGGTAAGACAAATTCCTCCAGAATGTATTAAGGAATCTAAATGCATCAAATAAGGATAGATGATCTGCTATCTCAGCTGTTTTACAGGTCATTTCTCATGAGCTCCATTGCTGACCTGATAATTCACTTTTAAATGGTGACAAAGGAAAAGGAAAAGCACCACTGCAGGCAGCACAGAACAGGAAAAATGAGGTTCAAAGGGAAAAATATTACGGAATGCAGAGAGGCATAATGATAGAAATACAAATGTAGAAGATATTTTCCAGAAAACTTCCAGAAAAAAACAACTAGAGAAGATTGCTTCACTGAGAAAGACAAAACCAGCTGCCTGCTTACCTACCAACGTGCTAAAGAAACTGCTGATGTGAAACGAGCAAAATTCATAGCTCGAACTGCTGCACTCTGGTGGTCCTCTAAGACAAAGTAACAACATAGCATTTGTGTCACAGGGCGAGACAAACAAAGCTTGTCTTACTCAGAAAAGAAAATTATGCATTGCTTATTAATCCGGTTCCATAGTGCTTGCTTTAACATGACTGAAAAGCCTCAGTCAGATGCAGGCTGACACGTATCAAGCTTTGTTAAAAGGCTGTGCTGTTAGGTTTCTCCTGATCCTAGTAAGTTTTGTGAAACATCCCATGAAACTATTGCCTTCCCCATTACGTCATAAATATACAAATACTGTGTCGGCACGGAAGTGAAAGTAGATAGGACAGAAACACAGATATTGATTTATTTTCCAGCATTCATGAATTCTTTCCCCATACTCTCCTTACTGAGATGAAAAATCACATAGCTAACCCTGGGAGTGTCCAGCTCCTCCATCCTTTCCATTTCTTTGCTACTATTCTGCTTGATTTTGCCAGGAGCAAAACCAACCTGGTGAGTAGCTACAGAAAAACAAAGATATTTATCCCATTTTATTTCTTTGCAAGGAGACATCCAAAGGCAATTCAGCAATTTTATGTTTGAGGGGAGAAACCCATCTTTCTGCACAGATGTGCATCTTTTGTCATTTGGCAGAGCTGCGGCAATTCAAGTCCTATGATTCTGCAGAGAAACTCAATTGCTATGACATCCCAAGGCAGTTTCAATTTACAATTAAATTGTTACAATACAGAGGTTTCACTGCAGCACTGATGCAAATTGCTGTGCATTGCTTCGTTTAGGTGGTGAGCCTTCCACACAATTCTTCCTGTTCTTGCCCATCTGCTTAGCCTGTTTTTCCACCTTATCACACCTGCCACTCAGCCCCACGGGGCTTACACAGGAACTCTTCTCCTATTTCTCTGCACAGCAACAGCTTAGGAAGAGCTTGTTTTGGACCCAGTGCTATAACTGAAAAAAACAGTATGGCAGCTTTATGAAATCAATTAAGATTCTGAAATTCATCCAGCCCAGAAACCCTAACCTCTTCTCAAAGGTAGCAGTGCTTTACTTCTACTCATTCACAGAACACCACCCCTTCCTATCCTCCAAACATTTCTTAGTACAACGATAACATGGTCTACTAGGTGCAAAGAATGGGCCTTGAATTCCAGCGAGCTCACTATGTTCCTAAAACGGTACTGACTTATTTTGCAATCTTAAACAACTTACGCCCTTTCACTGTGCTTCAGGTTCCCCATTTTAAAGGGGGTCAAAATCTCCTGATAAAAATCTGCTGCATAAACCCAACATGTTACACAAGCAACACTGCACATGTAGTTCATGGACTTGTTACCAGTCACTGTTCCTTCAGCGCAAGACTCGCACCACGGAGCCCTCACCCAACAGCAGCAGCTGTGGTATCTCAGCTTCCCAGATGAGAACTGACCGCTGTCTGAAGAGCAAGTCCTTTAAGAGAGCACTTCAGAAGGTCAACATTGACAGATTCTAATCAAACTCTGAAAACGTTGTACGACTTTATAGAGGCTGGACTGAAAAGCAATCAACGTCGGCATTGACCTTTCGAAAGCATACTAAACATTACTGAGGCCTCTTTGGACAACCTCTTGCCTGATGTAGTTTGGCTCAACTTCTCTTCAAAAGCACCACGTTAGCAACACACCAGTTACACAGGCAAAGTGAAAAACATGGCAGTTTCTTCTTTAATGTAGAAGTAGATTAAGCAAAACAAACACATGGAAGGCTTAGAAGAGTTCACATAATTATAATAAAGTGTTGTTTGAAGAATCTGAACTTGGATATGTCTATAGCTATAAATGAGTAACGTATACAGCCAACTCTGTGTATGTGCAAGAGCTCATCAGATTCGCCTTCAGCTGCAAGAATTTATGTATCTATCCATTAACCCTATTGTGCTGTCCCATACACATTAAAAAAAAAAAAAAAAAGAGGGACAAACAAACAAAAACCCAACCTGCTAAAGATGGAGCAGTTTTATTCTCTGGTAAACTAGGTGAGTTTAGCCACAGTGGAGGACAGAGCAGCACTGTGCTGACCACTACAGTTACCCTGTGCTAAGAAGTACATGATTCATATCCTCTCATTCTTTACACCAATAAAACCATTCAGCATTTGATATCCCACTCCAAAAAGTGAAAGGAGGAAAGCAACACCTGTGTATCACTGGACAAATCCAGACATTTACCTTCTGAGAAAGATGCGGAAATTAAAAAAACAAATACAAAACCAACATTATACCAGCATTAGATTTTCACAGTTGACCTGCAAATTAACATTCCATGATTCCAAGAAAATCTTGGCTTCCAATTAGCTACCTTAAATAAGATGGGTCAGATTAAGTGTTTTCGCAAACTCTCATCTGTTCTTAACAGGAGCTACTGGGTGCTAAACAGGTCTTCAAAAAATCTGATTGATAGCACTTACCTTACTCAAAACCACTCACAGTAATGCATTCATTGATTCTATTACTTCTCACTTTCACCCTTCTCAAAATCCAGGTGGAATAAGGGGAAAAAAAAAATCCAACTTCTGAAGTATGAGAAGACTTATAGTAAAAGAATAAGTATACAGAACAAGCCAGAGGAGAACCTAGATGTCCTAAAACCTACTAAACATTAGTGTATTAGCCAATGTAAGCCACACCCTTTGGTGGTATAAGCTCACAGAGCTTCATCAATTTTAGTAAACCAATGAGACCTTACAGCTGCTGAGAATCTAATTCATTAATTATTTGATCTTGCACACCCTATTGCAGGTCACGTTTCAATAAACAAATAAATAGGGAGCTGTCATTCACCATACGGTAAATATTCAAAAGCTAGAAAACCACAGCTGAAAGAACAGAGCATAATAGATTACCTAAACTTACAATAAGAAGTATTCTTCATGTGACTCTACTCTTTTACAGGAGACCAGATTGCAAAGCCAGTATTTCTATTGAAAAAAACATCAGAATCATCCCAGTATGTTTTCTTCAATTCCCTATTTATCCATCCCACCTACACTGTATCATCAGAGCTCGTACTGTGACTGTGGAATATACAAAGAGGATGCTTCATCTAAATCCACACCAGATTAGAAATGCAAACCATCAATGAGATACATTTTTATCAGCAATTCTTTCACACAGACTCTGTAATTTTTTCCTATTTGATCCTTTAATATTAAAGATGCTTTATGCTTCAAAGATGTTAAGTCAAGGACTTCATTTCTAGGCTTCTAACAAACCTTTACTACAGTAGAGTGTTATATCATAGTGCATTTCATAACAGAATGAAATCTCAATGCTTCAAGGGGGTTGTTATTCTTTTTTAATATCACCATCATTCAACAGAGCTCTAAAATCTAAACTTGGATTACCAGTGATTGACTTTTGAAATGTTATTGATGAAACCACTGTTTCATGCAACTTATTCTTACAAACATTGTTTAGATCTAAATTACAAGCTTTCAATGGTAATTTAAATTGTTATAAATAAATAACAATTTAAGAGATCAAAAAGTATTCTAATTGTTTTTAATTTGTACATGTCAAATATCTTCTCAGAATAAAGAGAAGAAAACAGAGCAGATAGAGAGGTAAATTTTCAAGAACAGATGTTACCAGGTTAGGTTTTTATTATTCTGATACTGTCCAGATTCAATTTCATCATTTCGTCTTGAAATGAGTAATTGGTTCACACTACAGATAAAATGACAGGCATGTGCAAGCACTCAATTTCTAAATACTCCACCCTTCTTTGAGGACAGTAATTATTTTTATATTCAGAGTTGTGTTTATCCTCCTCTTTCCAGGTCACGATATAACACTGTTTCGAGCAGGAAGATTGAGAGAGAGAGAGAAACAACAACAAAAAAGAGACTTCAAGGAAACAGCAGCTGCAGAAAACAGGCACTTTCAAGGGCTGGAACAACAAGCACCAAGCTACATTCTGTTTCCCCCAGGGTAAATACTTTACTGTATGACACTGTGCTGCACTTCTTCGATAGTTTCTAAACACACTTATCACTTCATCCCTGTTTTGTATAATAAAGTGAAAAAAAAACCCAAGAAAGCTCCAGCATCAGCACATTAAACAGGCCTGTCATGGTTCATATCAAGTTCAATTTCATAGGCTTTTATATTAGAGCCCCCAGCACTATCACTGCGTGCTAATCAAAACGCTAAAATGATCCTCTCTTCTATGCGTATTTCAGATCTCAAAAACACAGGTTAGAAATCTAGGCACACAATTTATTTGCACCTTGCTCTATGCAACACACAGAGCTTGAAAGCAATTTCAGATTAGATCTTAATGGAATTATACTGCTTTAGTTACTGTTGAAGCAATAAACGCAGTAATCCCGGGCAGCATCTCTTCGCCCAGCAGTCGCTGTGCAAACGCCTGGGCTGTCATTTGCATACAGCCTGCTTTAAAAGCCCCAAGGCTCCTTCTGAACAACCTGAGTAGAGCTCCCAAAGTTCAGTGCTACATTTAGATGGTTTCAATTACTGTATATCCACCATGGGTTGCAACTGCGTGTTCTTTTGTCATTTTAACTCCCAAATCAGTGATAATGTAATGCATTCTCACTTTGAAAAAGGATCCGCTTTTGGTACGAGGGGTTTGTACCTGAGCTAACATTCACTGCATCTATATTTAAAAATAGTTCTGGCCTTCTTATGCACTCACTCAGGAAAGCGCAACAGTTGTTGAAACAGGATTCATGATAGCCATTTGTGTAAGAGTGGCCTAGAACTGGAACGTAAACGCCTTTCTAAATAGAACAGACATAACAATATAGAACAGGTAAGGAGAGCTTTTATTTCCCCTGATCGTAAGCAATGGCTAGCACAGAAGTTTTAACCTGCCATCCTAACAGTCACCTGGACATCGCTGGACAAGGAAAGTCCTCTTTACAGATGTTTTATGCATACATCATGCCATCAATAATGGAAGATTTTACAGCACATTTGTATGCAAATCAAGATTCTTGCAAAGGTTCTATTCATAACTCTCAAATATACAGCCTACCTTTATCTATTACAATGTAAAACAGACAAATATTCTATTAAAATGATTGCCATAAATTGCCAAATTTCCTGCTTCCTAAACATTTTGCTGCCATAACTCTCCTGAAAAGCTGACCATACAGATTCTTCAGGACAGCTTCCAAGAACTTAAGCTTAAATAAAGGAAGTAAAGAACAACGTCACATGCATTCACAAGAGCTTGCAAAAATGCAGTCATCGTTCACCACCTATAAAACATTTTAACTGAACACTAATTTAAACAAAACCTTTGGCAACCACCAGCTTTACACCCAACTCACTGAAATAGTGCTTTTAAAGCCAGATTTATCACTGAGTTGAGTAATGGCACATGCCAGGAAGATTTTCCTATTTTAGACTAATCAAGCCACAGAACAGGAAAGCTTCCTGACCTGGGGGTCATTGTTAAAATCTATAAAAGCAGATCCAAACCTCCTGCATTTCTGTCCAATGCTTTAACCAAATGCCAATTGCTCCTTCTACGTCTATAGGACAAAAACTACACTGTAAAGTAACCATTTTTTAAAGAATATTTTTAAGGGTTATCTGAAAATGCCACTTGCATGCCATTAAAAAGAGGAGGATAAAAAAGCCATAAGAGAAGAATGAAGTCCAGACTTTTGAGCAAAGCGGGAAATGAAGCATTTCTATGGGTGCTATCCTGTTCGTGTCTCAAAGCACTTTAAAGCAGCAGTGTGTCAGCACCAGTGGTAGGTCTGGACACACACAGCTAGTTCAAAGAGCAGAGCACCACCATTTAGACAAAGCTGGTTGGCAGTTCTGAATATCTTCCTCTCAAAGTAAGATCACATATTGTAAAGAACAGCTCCTTCATTTTAACCTGATGTGTTCCACCTAATACTTCTATTCTACGAACACTAAACTCCTCTTCAGTCAAACTACCCATTCCACACCCTTCCTCTCTAAGGTACAGCAGCACCCTTGACACTACTTTCATTAGGTTGCCTTTCAGTTTCTCTCCACAGAATAGGTGTCCACGCACTCACGGGTGCAAAGGTGTGGAGCTCCTGAAAGTGCTGCGTAAATCAATTCACAGCAGCTGAGTAGCACGATTTCACTTCTAAAAACTGAAAACTAATACAGATATTAAAGGCAGCAGTCAGGAATGTCTCTTCCCTAGCCAGGATGAAAAAGCACTCTGTTTTATCTAGATACAAATACCAAAGCAATGAGAATCTATTTGGAAAGAGAAAACTTCCTCCATTACCTAAAACAAGCACTTCAGCTTGACTCTAGGAAGCAGGAAGGAAAAAAAAAAAAAAAAAAAGGAAAGAAAGTGGGAAAAAAGGCAGGAAAAAAACCTGTGCTGCTAACTTTAGCTGCATCTTTTCACTTGACTGGATTACGGAAAGAAGGCTGTCAAAGCCCAGACACGGACTTCGGTATTTCTTAACCTGCCATTTAGAACTCTTTTGTCTCCCATCAGCATTCCTGCTTTCCAAGAGAGCAGTACTCAGAAAGTGTATTTTTGAGAGACAGCTTTGAATGGCACAGCTGCCAACAGAGTTATGTTTTCACAAATTTGGAACTGGCATGCAGACTCCAGACAGAGCTATACTGTGTGTTTTAGCACCTGGGGATGCTAGTAGGTTTGGAAGGACAAATTCTGAAAGACAAAACGTAGGTACAGCATTGCCAGAGCTGCAAGAGACTGCTGCCTTCTGGGCTCACAGCTTCCAGCAGTGCATGTCTCACGCTTGGTGTTTTCCCCCTCCTGCCATAGTTTGCTTCAGGGCTCAGCCTTAGTGGGGCAGGGGGGAGTGAAACATCCAGACTTCAATAGCCCCAACCAAAGGAAGAGGAAAACAGCACAGGAATTGTGTCATTTTCTTCTACAGGCTTTTCAAGACTTCATTAAAGGGGTGTAAGCTGTAAGGACACCTTCATCAATGTTGAATAGTAAAGACAACACTTAAAAAAATACGATGAAAGGAAAATTTTCAGGACAAGAAAAAAGGAAAGGAGGAAACATTTACTGAGTGACATTGGTAGGCAGAGGGCAGCAGAGCGGTACCCGCAAGCCTGAGCTTTGCTACTTGCCATAATCGGAACCTTTGGAAAGGCTCCTCATCATTAGCTTACACAGATTTACTACATTCAAAATATTGTAGCTGTCATGAAACACTGAAATCTTCTTGAAGCAGATGGACTCTCAGAAGTGAAGCTGTCAAGCAAAAAGGAGCAAAGTATCAAGTTTAATATAGACAACGGGCTCTCAGAAAAAAAAGAAAAGGGGGGGGGGGGG